>Ga0265338_10004344_pt1 | contig 19207 bp, 15 predicted proteins | sample 42126metaG_FD_193579 | JGI IMG/M metagenome (GOLD analysis project Ga0265338, IMG submission 193579) | Rhizosphere microbial communities from Carex aquatilis grown in University of Washington, Seatle, WA, United States - 4-21-26 metaG | ecosystem: Host-associated > Plants > Roots > Rhizosphere...
CGGACGAGGCCCTTATTGCGCTCGCAAGCGTCTCCTTCGCCTTCCCGTCCATCTGCCGCAAGCGCCGCGTGAATACCTCCCCCATCCGCTCCTCGAGGCTGACCGTGGCCAGGTCCGTCAGCGCCTTGCGCGCGATTCCAAAGACCTCCTCGCTCGCTTTCCGTGTGATCTCGCTGCCCAGGCTCGCGAGGGCGTTTCGGAGCGCCTTCTCCTGGTTGGCGCGCAGGGCGTCCGCTTCCTTGTGCGCGTCGCCGACAATGCGGCCGCGCTCGGCGTTGGCCTCATCGGTGGCCTTGCCGAGGAGCGCAGCGCGCTGCTCGTCAAAGACCTTGTTCTTCTCCTGGAATTCGTCGCGGTCCTTCTGTGCCTCGGCCTTTTTCGCGTTGGCATCCGCGAGTTCGGCGGCGATGCGCTTCTCCCGGCTGTCGATTGCATTTAGGATCGGCTTGTAGAGAAAATGCTTCAGCAACCACACCAGGATGATGAAGTTGAGCGCCTGAGCCCCGACCGTGAACCAATCGATAAGCATGGCTCACTTTCCCGCGACCTTGGCGATGACATGGGTCCAGAACGGGTTGGCGAATATCAGGATCATGGACACGACGAAGCAGTAAATTGCCGTCGATTCGATCATCGCCAGGCCCACGAACAGCGTCCGGGTGATCGTCGCCGAGGCGTCAGGCTGCTGGGCCAGCGAGGTGAGGGCGGTGGAAACCGCCCGGCCCTCGCCAAGCGCCGGGCACATGCAGCCGATGCCGGTGGTGATCCCGGCGGTAGCAATCGATGTCACTGCGACTAGGGTGATGCTGTCCATTTGGAGTCCTTTTTATGCCGATGTTGTGAGTTTAGTGGGCAGCCGAGGCCTTGGCCGGGGGCCTGGGCATCGATTTCCGCACGCGGGTTGCGGCCGCGATGTAGACCGCGGCCAGGATGCTGAAGATGTAGGCCTGGACCATGCCCGTGAGCAGGCCGAGCGCCGTCATGGCGATCGGGAAGATGTAGGGCGTGATCGTCAGGAGAATGGCAATTATCATCACCCCGCTCATCATGTTGCCAAAGAGGCGGACGGCTAGGGCCAGCGTGCGCGAGAACTCGCTGATGATATTGAACGGGAGCATGATGAATGTCGGCGTCGTGTAGGTCTTGAGGTAGCCGCCCCATCCCTGCTCCCTGATGCCGAAGAGTGGCACCGCTATGAACACGCAAAGGGCCAGCGCCGCCGTCGTGGAGAGCGACCCGGTCGGCGGTTTGAAGCCGGGTATGACCGTGCACAGGCTCGCCGTCGCTACAAAGAGGAAAAGCGTCCCCAGGAACGCCAGGTATCTCTCGGGGCGGTCGAGGCCCACCTCCTTGATCTGCCCCTCGATCCCGGTGACCACGATCTCGAGGGAGCCCTGCCAGCGCGATATCGCCCCTTCGGTGACTAGCTTCCGCGTGACAAGCTTCGCCCCGACCGCCATCACGGCCATCATGACCCAGGTCGTGGCGACGGTGCCGTTCAGCTTGACCCACCCGTGCTGCCAGAGGATCTGCTGGTCGGAGGTGAGGTTCACAGTCTGCCCTCCTTTATGAGCCTGTTACTGTTTTCAGCGTATGGGCGGGTGGCCCGGAGCACGACCAGGCGCGCTAGGACGAATCCCACCAGGCAGGCCAGGAGCCTGCGCCAGTCGCCGCGAGAAACCAGATAGAAGCCTCCCAGGGCGATCAATGTCCTCAGGAGAAGGCTCCCGAAGAACCAGGCGGCCGGCCGTTTGGACGCGACAGCACGGATGATCGTCCACCAAAGGCCTGCGAAGAAGACCGCGCCGAGGCCGGTGCCCGCGACAAGGGCCAGGATGACCTGTGGCGCCTCACTCATCTTTGGCCTCCGGTTCATCATTCATGGCCCTGTTCTGCTGCGCCAGCCAGTGCCAGGCGTTGAGGCAGCCGATCGCCAGCCCGATGACAAGCAGCGCCAGCGTCCAGGAATGGCCCCCCGGATGATGGCGGTCCAGCCAGACGCCGACGAGCGCGCCAGCGAGCGTTGGCACTGCCACCGACCAGCCGATCAGGCCCGACATGCCTAGGCCGAACCAGACGCCCTGCGGCCCGTCGCGCTGCGCCTTGAGCTTTCGGGCGGTCTTCTCCGCAACCGCCTCAAGGAGGCCCGTCTCCTTCCTCGGGGGTTGATTGGGGTGATTATCGCTCATGGTTGAATTCCTGGAGGTTTCGCATGAAGCTTCCCTCCATCTTTTTGACCGCCGTGCGGACGTCCTTCTCGTGCTCGTCAAGCGTCAGGTATTCGCGCTTCACGGCCTCATGGAGCTGACCGAGATCCGAGCCGGCGATGGCGCTGCGAACCGAGACGAGAACGTCCGCGCCAGTCTTGACCAGCACGCCTTCGTCGACAGCGAGGTATACCGTCCCGTCCTCGGTTGTCTCGTAAGTGAAGATTCCGGGCGCCAGGGCGGCGACACAGTCCAGCCGGTGAGGCAGGAGGCCAAATGATCCGTCGCGGGTCTCGGCCACGATTCGCGACACGTTGGCCTTGTCCGCGAAGACCTGGAAAGGAAGCAGGATCTTTAGATTCATGCGGCTTTGGCGGGTTCAGCCCTCTCAGGCTCGTCTTTAGGGGGCTCGACCTTGCTGGGCCCCACCTTGGTGGGCCCAGCCTTAGCGGGCTCGGCCTTGGAGGGTTCAGGTTTGGAGGGGTCGGCCTTTGCGGGCGTGGACTCCGCGGGTTTCCCCTTAGCCGCCCCGGCCTTTTCCGCCTCGGCCTTTGCGGGTTCAGGCTTTGCCTGCGGAGCCGGCTTCTTTGCCTCACCTATGGCCCCAATCATGTAGAGCGCGCTCTCAGGGACGTCCTTGAACTCGTCGCGCAGGATGCGCTCGCAGCCGTCGAGCGTGTCCTTGAGGCTCACAGTCTTGCCCTTGATTCCGCTGAACTGCTCGGTTGTGAAGAACGGCTGAGTGAGGAAGCGCTCGAGCCGCCGGGCCCGCCCGGCTGCCATGCGATCCTCCGGCGACAGCTGCTCCATGCCGAGCATCGCAATGATGTCCTTGAGGTCCTCGTACCGCGCGAGCGTCTTGCGGACCTCCTGGGTCAGGTTGTAATGGCGTTCGCCGACTATTGCGGCTGACGCCATCTTTGAACTGGACTGGAGCAGTTCGATCGCCGGGTAGAGCCCCTCGCTCGCGCGCTTGCGCGAGAGGACAATCGAGGCCGAGAGGTGGGAGAAGACATGCACCGCCGCCGGGTCGGTCAGGTCGTCCGCGGGCACGTAAACCGCCTGGATTGAAGTGATTGCGCCCGTGCGGGTGTTGGCGATACGCTCCTCCAGCCCGGACAGCTCCGTGCCCATCGTCGGCTGATACCCAAGTCGGGACGGCATCTGGCCCATCAAGCCGGACACCTCCATGCCGGCTTGGATGAAACGAAAGATATTGTCGATTAGCAGCAGAACGTCGCGGTGCTCGTCGTCGCGGAAATACTCGGCCATCGTCAACGCCGTGTCGCCCACCCGGAACCGGCTGCCGGGGGGCTCGTTCATCTGGCCATAGACCATCACCATGTTCTTCAGCACTCCGGCCGACTTCATTCCGCCGTAGAGCTCTTCACCTTCGCGGCAGCGTTCCCCGATGCCGCAGAAGATGCTGATCCCCTTCTCGTGCCCGATCATGTTGTGAATCATTTCCGTGAGCAGCACCGTCTTGCCCACGCCCGCGCCGCCAAACATGCCCGCCTTGCCGCCGCGTTCCAACGGAACGAGCATGTCGATCGCCTTGATGCCCGTCTCGAAAACCTCGGACTTGGTGGATTGCTCGTGGAGCAGCGGCGGGTCGCGGTGGATGCTCCTCCACTGGACATCCGCCGGCGCGGGCATGCGGTCGATGGCGTTGCCGAAGACATCGAACATCCGGGAGATTATCGCTTTGCCGACCGGCGCCTTCATGGGTCCGCCCGTGTCCTCGACCGGCATTCCCCGCGCCAGTCCCTGCGTCGGAGTGAGGGCTATGCCCCGCACGCGGCGGGCATCGAGCTGCGTTAATACCTCTATGCGGATCTGCCCTTGTGCCCCCGCGCGCAGCACCGAATTGATCGGCGGCAGGCGCTCGCCAAACCGCACATCCACGACGCTGCCACGCACCGAGACAACCGTTCCGGGATTGGAGGGTATGGCTGTGCCGCTCATCAGGGGTTATTGGCAGTGCGAAGCTTGGATTTGTTATTGTGACCTGAACGTGGACTTGCAGGTGGTAGCGGGGGCCCGATTCGCAGCCGATTCCCATCCGCTTGCGGGTGAAGGAATAGCGGTTGCATGAATTGCAGCTATCACCGGCTCGGCGTAAGGACTCGGCCTGACCGGAGCTTACTTTATCCGAGCGCGGCGGAGGCCGGGATGGGGTAAAACCCGCACAAGTTCATTGCGGACCAGGATTCAACACCGGGGCCATGCTACTGAGAATATTGAGAAGAGTGCAGTGGCCCGGCGGAGCAGCGGTCCTGTTGCTCCGAACTCGGGCCTCCCGCCTAATCGGTGCACTCCCGTAGGTCTTGGTGCACCGTGGTGAATTCGAGCCGGATTGGGCAAACAATCTCGCCTTAGAGGGGATTCACCCATCTTACGTACTCTAGAGCAGAAACACGAATCACGCGGAATGGCTCAAAGGCGGCTTGCCAGACCGTTGTACGGGTAAGACCGTACCGGGGATTCGAATCCCCCTCTCTCCGCGATTTCGTGGCTCTCCACTATGAAGTGGGGACAGGGGACGAAGGGGGTGAATGTAGGTGCCGAAGAGTGGTGTCGATGCCGTGCCAAATTCTAAAACGGTCCACGCCACGTGTTGCTGCTAGTCGGGACCGAGCGTGATCACCTCAGGTTCTTGAGGAAGTCTCGAACTTCGCTATGCGTGCCGCAGAGATGGAATACCAAGGCGTCCTTTTCGCGCTGAAATACTAGCCTCAAATCAAGTCCGCAGCGGCATTCCATAAATGGCATTATACGCCGAAGCCCGATCCCAGCGTGCAGATGGGGGTGCCCATATGCCGTGCCTGCGGCTTGCATCGCCAACAATACGTCTTGGCGGCGGGTTGACGGGACGCTTCTAAGGAATCGCGGCGTCGCCAATAATCTCACGGAGCGAGGTCGTCGGCTGAAATAATCTCACGCAGCTTTCCGGTTCGGCGAGCCCGCACCGTTTCCGATTGCATGACTGCCCCAGCTTTCGTCGTTTCGCCAGGGGTCAAACCGTATTCGTTCACAAAGTAGGCTGCGTCTGGCTCCATAACGGCAAACGGGAGGCCGCGACGATTCACAAGCTGGGTCAGCGCCATAGAAACATATGATCCGGCGTCAAGGCCGATGCTCTTAAGGACGGTGTCGCTCTCCTTCTTCAGGTTCCGATCGATACGCGTGCGGATTTGAACAGTGGCCATGCCTCAGAAATGCTCAATATGGCTCAGATAGTCAAGCTTCGGGATCCCTTCGGGGAGTCGATTTCGGTCATTTCTGTTTATGAGGCCAAAATCCCGCCGTTTTCGCTCGTGCTAGCCCCTAGCAAAAATGCTCGTTTTTGAAGGGCTTAGCCCGGGGAAAATGTGCGTGGCGGCATTCGAATCCCCCTCTCTCTGCCATTCTGCCGCAGGAATCAGTCTTCGAGGGGGACGCGAACGACGATGCCGCCCAGTATCTCGCCGGCTTGGTGGCGTCGAGGTATCGATGGGGAAATCCGATTGTGGCACTCAACACAGGCGGCCTCGGCAGGGATATCAGGGTAGACGGCGGTGAAGTAATGCCGACCGCCCAGCATCTCCTCCCCGTAGTAATTCTCATTTGGATGGCTCGCCAGGAAGGCCATGCCCGTTTGCTCCAGCTCGGTCTGCGGCCCGTTCCGCCTGTCGACCGGCGTAAGTGAGCGCAGGGCATAGCTAAAGTCGGCGCCCTTGACTTGCACCGATTCAGCTGCCTCCCGGAATGCGATGGAAGGACAATCCGGCGTCCTGATCTTTTCGGCGGCCGGGGGCTCCTGCGAGGCCGAGTCAGCGGAACGAGTCGCTAGGAATGCCTTGCAGTACATTTCCCTATCCGCAGCGATCACGAAGTGCAGGGCTTCGGCCTGATCCTTCGGGCTTATGGCCGCGTTGGATTCGGCGGTCGCGTTCGCGGCACCCGTAGATCCCTTCCCGCGATGCAGGCCGGTTTCGATCCTGTACAGGGCGATGTTCGCCAGCACGGCCGCAAGGAGCAGGGATCCGGCAAGCGCGATGAGATGGCGTCTAGTGACGGTCATATTCTTCAGGGTTTACGGGTACGAACCGGCCAAGCTCGCAGGCGAGGATGCGCAGGGCGCCTGAGCGGCTTCCGGACGGGTCAAAATGGATGTCGCCCGTGATCCCTTCGGTTGGAAGCACCGGGGGAAACTGGCGGTAGCCGGCATCCTCTCCCGCCTTGCGCAGATTCTCAACAAGCACGCGCACGGCGTCGTACGCAGCCTCGGCGCTGAAATCCGGCCTCATCCCGTATTTCAGGGTGAATCGCTCCTCAAACCGGTTCGCCCTGCCATGAGCTCCGGAGCCCAGCTTGAACTCCGCCACCAGAACACCCGTGGCCGCAGCGCCCGCGGCCGCCACGAAGTCCGGTGAATCAATCGAGCAGGGTCCGGCCAGTGTGCCGCCGAATCCTGCGCGGCGCAAGGCGGCGACCAACGCCCCTGCCTGCGAGGGTGGCAACCAAACGAGTACCCCGCCCGGAGCCGCGGCGACAATAAGCCGCACCATAGGAGTCACGTCCGAGCCGGGTGCACCCGCCTCAAGCGTGCGGCCCAGCCGGGCGCCGGTCGAGCGGACGGCCCTCGCAAGATCGTGGCGGACGGCGCGCCCCGGGTGCTCCGTAGGCACAATCGCCCACCAATCCGGCGAACCGGGGTCCAGCCTCCGCGCGCCAATAAGCGCCTCGATCTCGAGATCGGCTCTCGGGACGATGCAAACCGCCCAAGGAACTCCCGTCTCCATGACCGACGAATCTGAGCTAAGGCTGGCAACGGGCACCCTCATCCGCCCCGACACTTGGAGCACGAGGTGGTTGGCGGCCCCGTCCGAAGGCGCGATGATGGCGTCGACATGCTTCTCTCCGACCAGGACGACGGCGTCGTTGCCGGCGGTTCCCCATTGGCCGGCCTCGCTTCGCACCTCGAGCGCAACCGCTGCTCCCGGCTCCTCGTTCGCTTCGGCAATGGCCAGGCGGGCCCCTCGCAAAATGCCGGGTGAGTCCGCCTCGTCGGATGGTGCGATGATTCCCAGCCTGATCTGGCGCGGCCCCGCGCCGCAGGCAAGCGGCGCAAGGAGCATCCACGCCGCGACGCGCAGTCCAGCCCTTAGAGGTTGTCTATGCACGATCGACACAATCACGGCGTTTCAGCACCGTGTGGCCGACCTTGAACGCGTCAAGCCTCGGCTCGACCCGCTGAGCGCTCGGCGCATCCCAGGCACCGGGGTACCCGGGGGCTCAGGGCGAGCTGGTCAGCTTGCCGGTCGTGGTTGGCGGCGCGAATTCACCCTGGGGCTCGAAGACGCGGCGTCCTGCCTCGTAGCGCACGATGCGCACCGGCGCCGTGTTGGAGCCTGTCCCGTCAAACCTCATCCAGCCGGTGACACCCTGGTAGTAGTCCAGGTTGTACACCTCGTCTCGTATGCGCCAGCGGTTGGGCCCCGCGATCCGCATCGCATGAAGGAGGATCTCAGCACCGTCGTAGGCATATGCGGCATAGGCGTCCGGCTCGTGGCCCCAGCGATTCTTGAATCGGGCTCTGAATTCGGTCCAGAGCGGGTCCTGGCGGTCAGGATCTGAATAGAACGTGAAGGTCGTGCCCTCCGCCGCATCGCCGGCATTCTTAAGGAATCCGTCTTCCATAAGGAGGTCTGTCCCGAAGAAACGCGCCTTAATGCCGGCCTCGCGGAATTGCTTGGCGAACCGGCCTATGTCGGTCGGCTCCCCAAGAAAGAAGATCGCATCCGGCTGCGATTCCTTGATCGCCGCGATCTGGTACGAAATGTCGGTCGCACCCGGACTGAATAGCAGCTCCTGCACCACGGGACTTCCCAGCCGGCGTGCAAAGTCTGCGAACTGGTGCGCCCCGACGCGGGCAAACCTGTCCCCTGTGCGCAGAACGGCGATGCGCGTGCAGCCGCACTTGCGGACCATCAGTTCGGCGAGCCTTCCCTCCTCTTGCCGATGGTCGGGGAGGACCCTGATGAGCCACGGTATCTGCGTTTCCGTGAGGGTCTGGTCCGGGTCCGACGTGTTGACCATGACGATCTCTGTTTTCAGAGTGACGCGCAGGGCGACGTGCGCATCCGTTCCGTCAATGGTGCCCAGATAGCCGAGCACCTTCTCGTCGGCGAGGAGCGCCGCCAGGTTGGCGGCTCCTCCCCATTGGGCGATGCCCTCGTGCTCGATGAGATCAAAAGGCAGTTCGCCCGGCCGGCGTTCAATGTTCGCCTCCTCTATGGCAAGGACGATGCCCTCCCGCGTCCGGACGCTCCGCTCCCAGTTCGGCCCGACCTTCGGGGCATCCACAAGACCGATCCTGAGCGAATTCAGGCCGGGCTCGGGGGCGTAGTCGCGACCCGGTCCACGGAACGGCATGCGGGTGACGAAATACCTGTAATAGGGCTCCGTGTTGGCAAATGGCCAGAGCTCCTTGGGCAGTTCGCCGTAGGGCGGATACTCCTCCCCAGGCTTGGCATAGATGAAACGCGACGCCGCGGGCGCCGCTGTGGCCGGAGCCTGGGCCGCCGACGGCGCACCGGGCACCCTATCGTCCTTGCCTCCAGCCGAGCAAACGGTGGGGGCGTCGGCGCCTACGGCCCAAGACGCGGCGAAGGAAGCAACAAGGATGCAAGAGAGGGTGATTCTCATGGATGCGCCTACGGGTTGGAGGTTAGCGCCGGTGAATCGGCAGACAGGGTGAAGACGCCGTGGCTAAGCCCGTTTGACGTGGCAAACCACGCCTCGTGATCGTCGGCCCACACCGCCATTATGAATCCGTCGGGAAGCGCCGTCGCCATTGTTCGCGTCTCCGTCGGCTTGCCCGGGCGGTAGATTTGGACCACTCCGTGGCCGTCCTTGTCCACAAGGTAGTTTACCCAATTGTCCCCGTCGGTGACCGAGACGCCGCGGTCGGTGGCGGCCCACCCGAGGCGTCCGTGGGCAAAGATGGTGTTGATGAAGTTGGAGAGCAGAGGCGTCTTGTCCTGGACCCAGGTCCGCCATGTCGCGGAGTTCGTATTGTAGCGGGCGAGCCCGAAATAGGAGGCCTGCCAGAGGATTCCCTGGTCGTAGGCCACCCAGGAGGTGACGTCCACGATGGGTCCGCTGTCGGCCGCAAACGCGATGTGGAACTCGCCGTCGGGATCGCGATAGGCCTTGAACGATCCGGTGTGCGGATCGTGCTCCACGACGCCGCCGGCCCAGACGCCAAGGTAGATGACACCCTTCCCCGGAGCGACCGCATAGCACCAGGGCTCATTCATGACGGAGTTGGTCTGGTCGTAGGGCTTCCAGGCCTTGGCCTTCAGGTCATAGGCCCCCGTCCCCGCCGCAGTCGCGGCCCAGACGGTGCCCTCCGCCACGGCCACTCCGTAGACCACGTTGTTGGGAAGACCGCTGTTGGTCTGGGTAAAGGCCGTGAATTTTCCCCCGCTGAGCCGGGTAAGCCCCTGAAGCGTGGCGATCCACAGGTCCCCCGTTGAGGGGTCCTCGGCAATGCTCAGCACGGTCAGATGGCTCAGCCCGTCCTCCGTCCCAAAGCGGCGGAAAGTGCCGTTGTCCTGCCTGACGCACAGGCCATTCGGAGTGCCGATCCAAAGACGCCCATCGCTCGCCTTCAGAAGGCAATGGACCTTGTGGGAGGGGAGGCCGTCCTTCTCGCCAAAATTCTCGAACCGCGAAATGACGGGAATCGTCAGTGGGCCGGAGCCGGGAACCGGCGCGGGGGGGGTATTGCCCTGGGCGTGCGATAATGCGGACGCCAGGCCGAGGATGATCGCAAACCTTGGACTGCGATGGGTTTTCATGGGAATGTTAGAGTGTCTTCAAATACTCGACCATGTCATTGAGCTGCAGCTTGGTCCAATAGCTGCTCACGCCGTGCAGGTCGTTGACCTGGTAGACGGTCCAGATCTCCTCGAGCGTCCGCGCGCGGCCGTCGTGCAGGTAGGGGGCCGAGGCGCCGACCCCAATCAGGTGCGGCGTGTCGAATCCCTCCTTTGGATCGCGCGGCCCCTGGGTGCCGACCGAGGCTATCAATCGGTTCGTGTAGAGCGGGGGCCGGTGGCAGACCTGGCACTGGCGGGAGCGGGGAATCGGCGTGCCGTTCGGCCGCTTTGTCGCAAAGAACAGGTCGCGCCCACGCTGCTGCGCGGGGGTTAGAGGCTTTCCAACCTGGTCCCAGGGTATCGTGCGGGTTGGCGGCAGGTGCAGGATGAATGTCGCCAGCTCGTCGAGCTGAGGATCCGGAATCGGATCGGTCCTCATCAGCACCCTGGCAAACCGGGGGCCGTCCTGGTATTGCAGCGTCGGATTCTTGCCGTTCCACTTGAACGGCTCGGTGCCCGCCACGCCGCACAGGCTGCGGTTGTCGAGGAGATTGTCACCCACGCCGCTCCCGTCGAAATCGTAGGAGAGCCCGTCGACATGCCCGTCGGCGTGGCAGGACCTGCAGTCGAATCCGCCCTGAAAGGTGTAGCGCGCCCGTGTGAAGACCCGCTCGCCCTGCCGGATCGGATCGTCCCTGCCTCCGTCGCCGAGCACAATCCGGCCGAGCGGCTTTAGGCTCGCCGAGTCGACGACGAGGACGCCGTCGTCCAGCCTCTCGGCGACGAAGAGCCGGCTGCCGTCCGGGGAAAGCGCCAGGTGCTTGGGATTGCAGCCGGTCGGAATCCGCGCGAGCACGTAGTGATAGGAAAACGCCATGTCGAGGATGGCGTCACCCCGCTCCGCGGCGCTGGCGCGTGCAAGCCATGACTCCAGCCAGTCGAGGTCGACTACGGTGACCACGTCCGAGCCGCCGGACGCGACGAAGGCGCGCCTGCCGTCGGGGCTCGCGACGACGCCGGACGGGTCCGAGAAGTACGCATTTGCCTCGTCCAAGGGGACCTGGGTGACCGCGCCATCCGCCTGGGAGATTGCCAGGCCACTTGTCATGACCCATCCGTCCTTGACCTGCGTGATCGGGACGAGATTGCGCACGCGGATCATCGAATTGAGGACCCAGCCCTTCTTGGGCACAGCCGTGATGCCTTCGGCCATGTGCGCCGAGTCGAGCGCGAGTCGGTCCACGATGTGCCCGTTGGCCGGGTCGAGCACCGTGACCTCGGAGGCGGGAGTGGCGAGCACCCCGTCGTGCACGGCCATGCGGTTCGCGACATAGACGCGGCGGCCACCGTCGGTCACCGTGACGGCATAGGGCTCGCGCCCTCCGGAAATCCTCGCGACCTCGGCCAGCGGCGACGGCGTTAGGACGGATATGTCATCGCTGCCGGAATTTGTGACGACAAGGTGCTCGCCGTCGCGCGTCTGACAGAAGGCAATGTCGGTCGGCCGCACCCCCACGTTGACGCGGCCCTTCTCGGCCAAGTCGTGGGTGTCGAGGACCGCGACCTGATCCACGTGGGAGCAGGCGACGAACAGGCGCTCACCGCTCCCGTCCAGGGCGAGGCCGAACGGGCCGCCGGGAACCTTCGCCCGCCGGAGAACCGCAAGCGTGGCGACATCGGCCTCGGCGACCTCGTCTTTGTCGTCGAGGGCGATGAACAACCTCTTGCCATCGGGGGAGAGCACCATGCCCCCGGGTGAATCGTGGTGTGGCCGCAGCTGTGCCCAAGGCAACTTGGCGAGGCTCTTCTGGTGGCAGTGATTGCAGGAGACAAAGCCGAGGTCGGGGCGTCCGGACTTGATCCGTTGATGGGCCCGCAGCCCGTAGCCCCCGCCAAGGACCACCGCCATGAGCGCGGGGGCCGCCGTCATGGCGACAAAGAGCGAGCGTTTCAGGTTCATGGTGAGGGATTCGTTCCAGAGAGAACCAGGCTCACGGGATCGGTCTGGACGGCCAGCGGCCGCACATTGCGGGGGGAATGGTTGCGCGGTTCGTGGCAGCCGACGCATGCCCTGTTCTCCCCCGGCTGCAGCCAGACGACGGGGGGCTGGTGGCGAAGCACGCGGTCCGCACCGTCAAGGGTGTCAAAGCCCAGGGGAACCCCGGCGGGAAGACGGACTAGAACCGAGCCATCGGGCGCCACGGGGACGCTTCCCAGCACCCGCAGCTGGCCCGCGCCGACGATCGCCGTCACCCTGAGGTGGGCGGCGGGCGAACCGCTCCCGTTTGCTGCCGGGTCGCTGCTGTCGTTCGCGTTGAGGCAAAGGATTGTGCCCTGGGAGGACCTTGGCATGACGGCGGTCGTGTGACCGGCCGGTCCGTCCCGGTGTGCGATGCAGGTCGCCTCGATGCTGTTCCATTCGGGGTCGTCGAAAACGGGCGCGCCCAGCTCGGCGGCCCCTGGGGCGACGCGAAAGAGTGCCGCATGGGCGGTCATGGACCGACCTGCCACCCCGGATGTGTCGGCGCATACGAGAAACTCGCCCTCGGGAGTCGGCTCGACCGAACGGCATCCGCGGCCGGGGAAGGGGAAAATGTTCGCCCGGGTGGCGAAGGGCGCAGCCGAGCGCACGCCTTCGGCCCATTCCGCGGAGCCCGGTCCATATGCTTGCGATGCCAGAAAGCAGATCCTGCCGTCGCCCAGCTCCCTGGGGCGGCGGACAGCGTCCACGCCGTCGTCCTGACCGGCATAGGCGGTCACCTCCGTGCCATCATTGTTCACTGTGTAAAGGCACAGGTGGGGCTGGGACCGCGCGTTGTCGCGCGCCGCAGCGCTCACATAGAGGACCCTTCCGTCCCGTAGCACGGTCGAGTTGACGGCTCCGTCGGGCCCGAATGTGAGGCGCCGGGGCGCCTTCCCGGTAAGCATCCCGTACAGGGCCGGCGCCTCCGTGGACGTCCAAAGCTGTCCCGCCATCGGAACCGGAGAACTGTAGACAAGCTCGTCGTGGGCCGCGACCGCCGGATCCATCGCTCCGCCGGGTGCCTCGGTGACGCGCTCGGGGCTTCCGCCGCCCGCGGCAACCTTGTAGATCTGCCAGCCCTGACCGTCTCTGCCCTTTCCCGCGAAATAGACCGAGCGGCCGTCCCAGGAAACGCACGGGTCTCCGGCGGCCTCAAGCCCCTCGGAAAGCACCCGTAAGGACTGGGCGCCAAATGGTGGACTAAGCAGAACCACCCGGCTCCCCAGCGGATATCTTGCATCGAGCACCGTCGCATCCCGCGAAGCGGGCACCCCCGAGGGCACCTGGGTTAGGACCACGGAGCCTTGCGTGGACTCCGGGTGACAGGCCGCGAGAAGGAACGTCGCGGCGCCAAGCAACAGCCAAGCGCACGTCTTTGGGGTCATCGAGAAGAAGGTTCAGTGACCTTAAGGATCTGATCGACCCGGACGTCCGTGAGCGTCTGGACCGTTCCGCTCGGCCACGTGATCCGGATCTGGTCGATTCGGGAAGCCTTCCCGAGTCCGAAGTGGACCCTCGGGTCCGATTGGCTTAGGAAGCCCGAAGGGCAGCGGCACTCCTGCGAGTAGGTGCTGTCCCCAGCCTTGACCTCGATCTGCGATCCCCAACCGGCGGGGTTGCTGCGGGTCCCGCGGAGCGAAAGCGTGATCCAGTGGTTGCCCGAACGGTCGCGGTTGTGCAGGAGGACCGGGCGGTCCCCCATGAGCCCGACCACGACGTCCATCTTCCCGTCGTTGTCGTAGTCGACAACCACGCTCGAGCGAGCCCGCACCGGAGTTCGGAAATAGGCGCCGCCCTTTTCGACCGCATTGCTGAAATGGGCGTGCCCGTCATTCTCCAGCAGCAGGCTTTGCCAGCCCACCATTCGGAAGGCATCCCCGTTGGCGATGAAGACATCGAGCTTCCCTGCATTGTCGAAGTCGATGAAGTTGCATCCCCAGCCGACGTACTGCGCCGTCAGCGCACCAAGCCCCGAGGCCATCATCTGGTCGACGTAGTCGCCCTGGGGCGTGCGGATGTACAGTGAGCCGTATCCCAGTCGCGAGACCAGGAACGAGGGGTTCCCGCTGCCGTCGCAGTCGCCGATTGCCGCGGCCATCGAGCCGGCGGCCTCGCCGAGCGCGTTGAACGCGACGCCCCGCTTCAGGGCCTCATCGTGAAAATGGCCGTGGCCGTCATTGATGAGCAGCATGTTCGGGGTCGCGTCGTTGCTCAGGTAGAGGTCCTGGTGGCCGTTCCTGTCGTGATCCAACGCACTCACGGACATCGTGCGGTGGGGCGGGAGGGCCGCGATGCCCGATGGGGCGCTCGCGTCGGTGAACGTCCCGTCGCCGTTATTCAGGTAGAGGAAGTCGTGTTCGGGCTTGTAGGCCAATGGGCCCGGGTAGCTTGTCGGGTTGTAGAACAGCTTGTAGTTCGGGTCGAAGCTCAGGTAGTGCGCAACGTAGAGGTCCAGCCTGCCGCTGTTGTTGACGTCCAGCCAGGTCGCGCCGATGGCGGTTCCTTCGGAGGCGACCCCGGCCCTTTCGGTCACGTTCGTGAACGTCCCGTCGTGGTTGTTGTGGTAGAGGATGCTCTTGCCGACGCAGGCGACGTAAAGGTCCGTCCAGCCGTCTCCGTCATAGTCGGCCGCGGCTGCAGCCACGGCGTAGCCTGCGCCGCCGATCCCGGCCTTTTCGGTCACGTCGGTGAACGTCCCGTCGCCGTTGTTGTGGTAGAGACGGCACGGCTGGCGCGGTGTCCCCGGGGCCTCGTGGGTCACGCCTGCCAGCGGGCCGGGATTGCAGAAGAAGAGATCCATGTTGCCGTCATTGTCGTAGTCGAAAACGACGATGCCCGAGCCGTTCGACTCGATGATGTTGGCGATGCGGGTGTCGCAGAATTGCTGGACGAAGTTGATTCCCGCCTTAGCAGTCGCGTCCTCAAACAGGTCGTCGGGCCCGGCTTGAATCGGGGGGGTTACGGTGAACGTGGGTGCCGGCGCCTGGGCATTGGCGGATTCGGGTGCCTTCCGACTGCAAGCCGGCAGAGCCAGCACCATAGTCAGAATCATCAAGCATCCCCGGGCGGCGGGCCCAGTTGAGAGGTTGAACGACTTCATAAATGCAAGGCTCGTTGGGATTCGAGCGAGCGCCCGGCTAATTGCACGCAGTAGAGAAACTGATGCCTCGTCTCTCACCCCGCCCTTCGCTGCGTTTACCGCCGCGTCTGTACACCAGAAGCGGTCTCCTTTGCGGGGCATTGGGGTTTGAGCGCCCTGTTTGAGGAGCAGTCTGAGCGATGACCAGCTCAGTGTGGCGGACAGCCAGAATAGAGGGGCGAATAGCGGCTTCGCGGAGCGTTGCATCGCGCTCATGGGCTCTCGCGGCGCACGGGCGGAGTCGCTCAATTCTCCGGCGCGACAAGCTTGACGGCATCCGGAGTCGAGTTGGGGGAAACTGAGCTCGTCGTCGTGGCGCCGGACGGCCAACGGACCTGGACCCTCCGAAGAGGGTTTCTATCCGGGGAGCCGAAGAATTGGGCCGCCGTGGACTGGCTGTAGTAACCCGAACCCGCGCACACCTCGGAAAGCTGTTTCGTACCGTCCGAATACTCGGCCGTGACGCGCGCCCCCACGGCCTGTCGGTTGCCCGGCGGTCCCTGCAATTCGACGCGAATCGAGTGCTGACCCGTGGTCCCACGATGCCGGAAGGCAAGTGTCGCCTCCCCGTTGCGCGAAACCAGGAAGCCCGGCCAACCGTTGCCGGCGAGGTCGAGGACAACGAGCGCCTTGGCATCGCCGGGCACAACCAGCCCGCTCTCAATCGGTGGTACCGGCCAAAAATGGCCGCGGCCATCTCCCCGAAGCAGCTGGCTCAAGCCACCGTCGAAACGGCCGATCGCCGGCGCTGGTGCGAAGGAGTTCTGCACGACGTAGATGTCGGCGTACCCATCGCCGCTGAAATCGCCGGCCACGATGCCATCTGCAGGAGAGACCTGGGCGATCCGCGGCAGGGGTTCGAATCGGTATCGGCCGTCCGGCTGGCTCAGGAACACGCCGCTGCGCAGCTCCGTGGCCTCCAGACGCGTGGCCGAAGCCAGCCGGTCGGCTCCCAGCAGCTCCGGAAGTGTTGCGCGGGCGTAATCATTGTTCGAACGGTAGCGCCGAAACACGGATGGAATCGCGGCGCCCAAGTCCGTGCGGCTGCGCCGCGGATACAGCTGGCCGTTCTCGTAGTACGCCTCGACGATCTCGCCGGAGCCGCGGCCGCCAAAGTCTCCGGAGAAGAGCAGCGCGGGATGTTCCGGATCGGCGCGGTATTGCGTGTTCAGCCCCACGTTTCCCACCACGTAGTCCGGGCGCCCATCCCCGTTGAAGTCAGCTGTTGCAATCGACCGCCACCAGCCCGTGCCCGCTGATGCGAATCCCGCCTTTTCCGTCCAATCCTCGAACCTCTTGCCATCGACATTGTGAAAGTACTTCACCTGGCCCCATTCGAGCGTCAGCAGTAGGTCCGGCCAGCCGTCGCCGTCGACGTCGCTCCACAGGGCGGAAGTGACCATGCCAACGTTTCGCAGCTTCGGAGCCACGGAATCGGTGACGTCAACAAACCTTCCGCCGCGATTTGCGAGCAGCGCGCTCTGGGGCACGGCGGGGTAAAGTCCAGGCGAGACTCTCCCTCCGATGAACACTCCCAACCGTCCGCTGTGCTCAAAGTCGGCGGCGCAGGCCGCGCCGGCGCTGATCGACAGCGGCGGAAGCGTGCCATCCGGAGCGGGCTTGAAGTGCCCGCGCCCGTCATTGAGGAAAAGGCGAGGTTGGTACTCGGGCGCGCCGGCGGGCTGGCTGGCCCCTCCCGCCGTGACGAGCAGGTCCGCGCGGCCCTCGCCGGTGGCGTCGAACAGCAACAGGGGGCCGTCATCCACCTCGGGAGGCGCCCCCAGCGCCGGCGAAGCCTCTTGCGCCCACGTCTCCGGTCCCCGTGGCAGGAGGACTCGCCGGGCCTCGCGCGTGGTCCCTCCGATGCACACTCCGTCCCGTCCGCTGCCGTCGAGGTCGCCAACGGCTATCGCCGGGCCTCTGCGGTTGAGCCCTGCCGGGAGCAGCCGCTGGTCGAGGAACTCGTCAAACGGGTCCTCCGGCGCCGTCCAGGAGAGATTGGCGGCCCGGCTCGTCTCGGTGAACTGGGGCTCAGGCCGCGTTGCCGGCGCCGGCGCACCCTGCGGCGAAGAGGGTTCGGTGATGATGAACCGGCGATCGGCGGTCAGGTTGGAAAAAACCTGCACGGCGCCGCTTGGCCACGACACAGTCAGGCGCCGGACCACAGCATCCTCGCCCAGGCCGAAATGAACAATCGGCTCGCTGCTCGACATGAACCCGCGCCCTAGCGCCAGGGTCCGGACCTGGATTCCCGCCGCGCTTTCGAGCGTCACCTTCGCGCCAACGCCGAAGCGGTTGGACCTGGTGCCTCGCAGCGCACAGATGATCCGGTGCCCTGTGTCGCTGCCGTTGCGCAGGAGCGTCACCCCCCCTTTGTAATTGGTGTACACGAGGTCCATGTTGCCGTCGCCGTTGAGGTCTCCCAACGCGGCGCCAAAGCTCACGCCATTCTGGTCAAGGCCCCAGGCGCTTGACGCGTTCTCGAAGCGCAGCCCTCCCAGGTTGCGATAGGCGACGTGCGTTTCGGCGAATACCGGGCTGTTGCGTGCGATCTGGCCGCGTGCGATCGGGCCGTCGGCCATGGCCCTGCGCGCGATCAGATCCTGGTTGTGGATCTCCCGGTACATCCCGTTCGTCACAAACAGGTCCGCTCGCCCGTCGTTGTCTAGGTCCTCCCAAAGAGGCGCCCAGGTCCAGCCGGTCGCGTCGAGCCCGGCAATGTGCGCCGCCTCCAGGCACCGCCCGGTGCCGGTGTCCAGAAAGAGGGCGCTGCTGGGAAACTGACGCACCTCGTTTGAGCCCTCCTCCGGAACACGCATCCGCGCCCTTGACTCCGCCATCGCGCGCTCGTCCTCGATGTGGCCGGGTTCCGCCATGTCCGCGACCAACAAGCCGAGCCGGCCATCGTTCATCACATCGCCGAGGTCCGAGCCCATCGACGAGTAGGGCGTGTGGGGAACGGTGTGAGCGGCTACGTCCGTAAACGTGCCGTCGCGGTTATTGCGGTAAAGGGCATCGGGAACGTCGAAGTCGTTCGCGACATAAAGCCCCGGCCAGCCGTCGCCGTCGAAGTCCCACCAGACTGCCGAGTTTCCATGCGCCCGTCCCGGGGACACCCCCGCCCGGTCCGTGACATCGGTGAACGTGCCGTTTCCGTTGTTGTGGAAGAGATAGCTGCGCTGGCCCTCCGGGTGCGCCGCCGCGTCGAGTACATTGGTCTGGATGAATACATCGAGTTTGCCGTCGCGGTCGTAATCGCAGAAGTAGGCCATGACGCTGCCGTCCGCCACGTCGAGCCCGTATGCGTGGGCCTCCTCCTTGAAGGTACCGTCGCCTTGGTTGATGTAGAGGAGGTTCGGCGCATTGAACCGGCAGACATAGATGTCCAGCAGCCCGTCATTGTTCACGTCGACGAATGTCGCGCCCTGCTTCCAGATCTTCGCGGACGCGCCGTGGTCGCCCACACCGGCTTTTTCCGTGACGTCCTCGAACTTCCAGTTACCGAGATTGTGAAAGAGCCGGCAGCTCCCGGTCTTGCTCACGACAAAAATGTCCGGAAGGCCGTCGTTATCGAAGTCGCCGATGGCCACCCCGGTGCCTACCGCCCCGAGATCGAACTCACGCGAAAGCCGTCCCCAGATCGCCGGGTCTTCGTAGCTATTTTCGGTGCGCAAGCCGCTTTCCTCGGGGGGAATGATCGTGAAGAGGGTCTTGCCGCGCAGGCCGGATCGCGGGGCGAGCGCCTGCTCCTCGATGCCCCCGCCGGATGCCGGTGCCGGTTCGGCCATGGCCCGGATCCCGGTGCCAAATGCGAGCGTCGCGAGCACCAAGACCATCACCGCACGGGAGCGAATTCGAGCCCGCACCCGGCCGAACCCGGGGAGATGTTTCGCGCCTTGCATATTGCTTCAGGGAGTCGGGAGCATCTTGCCGCCCGGGCTCACAACGATCGGGCCGACCCAGCGGGTGT
>Ga0265338_10004345_pt1 | contig 19205 bp, 19 predicted proteins | sample 42126metaG_FD_193579 | JGI IMG/M metagenome (GOLD analysis project Ga0265338, IMG submission 193579) | Rhizosphere microbial communities from Carex aquatilis grown in University of Washington, Seatle, WA, United States - 4-21-26 metaG | ecosystem: Host-associated > Plants > Roots > Rhizosphere...
TCCCCTGGTGGTCTATTACCAGTACCAAACCAAATATCCGCACGCCGGCGCCGGCCAGCGGGTCCAATTCTGACATGAAGTATTCCGACGAACTCTGCCGCGCCATGGATTATCTGGCGCGCGACCCGCGAACCATTTTTCTTGGCCAGGCGGTGGCCTGTCCCGGCACGGCCATGACCAATACCCTAAAAAATGTGCCGCGTCCAAAGCTGCTGGAAATGCCGGTGACCGAGGAATTGCAAATGGGCATCACCACCGGCCTGGCGCTCGCCGGCCACGTGCCCGTAAGCATTTATCCGCGCTGGAACTTTTTACTGCTCGCCGTGAATCAGGTCGTGAATCACCTGGACAAGTTGTCGATGGTTTCCAACGGCGGCTACCAACCAAAGGTCATCATCCGCACCGGCATCGGTTCCGAACGTCCGTTGCACCCCCAGCACCAGCACGTCGGCGATTTCACGGAAGCGTTTCGCCTGATGTGCAAAACCATTGAAGTCATCCGGTTGGACGAGCCGGAGCAAATTTTCCCCGCCTATCAAAAGGCCTTGGAACGCGAGGACGGCCGCAGCACCATCGTGGTTGAATATGGCGATTACCACAGCGAAAAGTAAAAATACCGTGCTTTTGCGCGACTGGCCGCTGATGAAAAACAATCTCGCGCGCGCGGACCTCGACGCGGTGATCAAATTTCTCCAGCAGGATGATCCCATCCTGACCCAATCCGCCAACGTCGGCGCCTTTGAACGGGAATGGTCCGCCTGGCTCGGCGTCAAACACAGCGTCTTCGTCAATTCCGGCTCTTCGGCCAATCAAATCACGATGGCCGCCGTCCGCGAGCGCTTCGGCGGCGGTGAGATCATCGTCCCCACGTTGACCTGGGTTTCGGACATCGCCTCGGTTTTGCAAAACGGCTTCACCCCGGTTTTTGTGGACATCAATCCGCGCACGCTCGGCATGGACACGCGCCAGGTCATCGGCAAGATTTCCCGGCGGACGCGCGCGGTTTTTCTCACGCACGTTCTCGGCTACAACGCGCTGGATAATCGGTTGCTGACGGTGTTGCGGAAGCGCAATGTCCCACTCATCGAAGACGTTTGCGAATCGCACGGCGCGACCTTCCGGGGCCGGAAACTCGGTTCGTTCGGGTTCGCCTCCAATTTTTCCTTCTATTACGCGCACCACCTGAGCACGATTGAAGGCGGGATGGTGTGCACGGACGATCTGGATTTCTACGAGCTGCTCCGCATGTTCCGTTCCCATGGCATGGTGCGCGAGAGCCAGTCCGACGCCTTGAAAAAGCGTTACCAGACGGAATGGCCGGACTTGAACCCTGATTTTATTTTCGCATTTCCGGCCTACAACGTCCGCAGCACGGAAATCAACGCCGTCCTGGGCCGCTCCCAGCTAAAGCGGCTCGATGCGCGGAACAAAATCCGCACGCGCAATCTGAATTGTTTTCTCGACCACCTCGATACCAAAAAATACTTCACCGATTTCGCGCGCGAAGGCAGCTGCAATTATGCGTTCACGCTGGTTTTGCGGGAACCGGACCAAGCGCTTTGGAACCGCATCGAGAAAACGCTGCGGGAACGGAAGATTGAATTCCGGCGCGGCGCCTCCGGCGGCGGCAACCAGTTACGCCAGCCATTCATGCGCCGCCGGATGCCCAACGAGTACAAAAAATATCCGCAGGTGAACCACGTCCATTTTTTTGGCGCTTACATCGGCAATTATCCCGAACTGAAGACCGGTCGCATTCGGGCATTATGCCAATTGCTGAACGGGATTTGATTTATGAACCGCCCATTGGATGTACTTTTTGTCAACGCGGATTCGTCCGCACAGGCCTATCAGGAGTTGAGCAAGGACTTCTCCGCAATCGAGCCGCCGACGTGGGCATTGCTGCTGGCACAGGCGTGCCGCGTGAACGGTTTTGGCGTGGCCATCCTCGATTGCGGTGCGGAACGCCTGTCTGATGAACACGCCGTGGAGCGCATCGATGAAACCAGGGCGCGCCTGGTCTGTTTTGTTGTCTATGGGCAAAACCCGAATTCCGGCACAACCAACATGATCGGGGCAACGGCGCTGGCGCGGAAATTGAAGGCGGCGCATCCCGAAGCCAGGACCTGCTTTGTCGGCTCGCACTCCAGCGCGTTGCCAATGGAAGTGCTGTCACTACCCGAGGTGGATTTTGTCCTGCTGAACGAAGGGGTCTATGCGATCCAAAACTTGTTGCGGACGGATTTGCAGTCCGGCCTCCACCAGATCAGGGGAATTGGCCATAAATCGAGCGGCGCGCCGGTTTTGAACCCACCCGAGCGGGTCGTGCCCAACGACCGCATGGATTTGGATTTGCCTGGCTATGCTTGGGATTTGCTGCCGTATAAAGAAAAGCCGCTCGACCTCTACCGGGCGCATTTCTGGCACGCGGAATTTAGCCATGACCTGCGTACGCCTTTTGCCGCCATTTACACTTCGCTCGGCTGCAAGTTCAAGTGCGACTTCTGCATGATCAACATTGTGAACCGCATGGACAACTCGGACGGAGTCGCTTCGGCTGACTCACCCAACATGCGTTTCTGGTCGCCGCCGTTCATGCTCAAGGAATTTGAAAAGCTGGCCGCCATGGGGGTGAAGACCATTCGTGTCTCGGACGAAATGTTCTTCCTGAATAAAAATTACTTTGAGCCACTGGTAAATGGGCTGGCCGAACGCAACCTTGGCTTGCGGATGTGGACTTACTCGCGCGTGGACACGGTGCGCCCACAATACCTTGAAAAATTCCGCAAGGCTGGCATCAACTGGCTCGCGCTCGGCGTCGAAGCCGGCAATCAAACCGTCAGGCGGGAAGTTTCCAAGGGCAGCTTTGAAGATGTGAACATCCGCCACGTCATCAAGACCGTGCGCAACTCGGGAATGTACGTCATCTCAAATTACATCTTTGGTTTTCCCGAGGACACCATGGAAACGATGCAACAGACGCTCGACCTCGCATTGGAATTGAACACGGAAATGGCAAATATGTATCCGTGCCAGGCGTTACCCGGCAGTCCGCTGTATTGGACGGCCAAAAACCTCGGCTGGAAACTGCCGGATTCGCTCGCGGGCTATGGCTTTCTTTCCTACGAAAGTGAACCGTTGCCCACGAAACACGTCACCGCGGCGCAAGTCTTGAAATTTCGCGACGACGCGTGGCGTACTTATTTCACAAATCCACGCTATCTTGCGTCGGTGGAAACGACCTTCGGCACTCAGAAGCGCAAGAACGTCGAGGCCATGGCCAGTATCCGGCTGAAACGAAAATTGGTGGAAGGGCGGTGAAAAAACACATCGTCCTACAATGACTTGGTGACCCACCAATCCGGTAGTTCAACTTGAAGCGGCAAGGAATGCCGGGTCACAAATTCCGTAACGGCTTTCACAACCCCATCGTGTTCACGGCAAAAACCGTTATAAAAATCATGCCCCCCCAAAATGCCGCCCGGCCGTACCTTGGCGTAATAATTGATTATATCCTCACGCACAAAAGACTCGGCATGATTTCCGTCGATGTAGACGAAATCCAACCTATTGGGAAGTTCTGCCACCGCCGCCGTGGACAGTTTGTGAATCCATTTAATTTTGTCGGCATATGGGAGCAACCGTCGGGTTGCTTCTTTACGAGCGACCTCCAGCGGATCCTGATCAACTCCGTAGTGGCTCCTCCCCTCGCTATAATCTCCATAAAGATCATAGGGATCCACAAGATATAAGCATTCAACGTTGAGATGTTTTAGCAGACTTTCAGCGTGTTCTGCCTTATACACTCCTATCTCCACTCCTACCAAATTCTTGCCAGACACAGCTAATCGCTCAAATGGTCTTGGAAAAATCCGATGCTTCAAGTCACTTAAGAGCTTGATGATTTCATTCTCGTTCACTTGTTGTTCTGTAGGAACTTAAGGGATTGTTACGGATTCGCTTTTTGCTGAAACATCCACGGCAAAATTAACCCGTTATTGGTTCAAAGCATATCATTGAACCCCGGGTTGGCAACACTCAAAACCCGCCGCATCAAGGTGCTGTGTGACCTGCTGAATTCGATTTAGATTTTGAATCGCTAAAGATGGGAACAGATGAAACGAGAATGTCAATTGTATGTGATGTTAAGGGCTCCGCCGAAGGAAACCCTTTTGTTTGATTTTCCATTCGCAACGGCAATGCGTCTTTGGATTGTTTTCCGGTTGGTGTAAGCAACCACCCGGCCCATCACCCAGCCAGCCCAAGTTTGTTTAACACTGTGCACCAAAAGGCTTTTGATGAATAATGTGTCTGGTGCATGGAAAAAGCTTCTTCGACTATGCGTTGCCGGTATGGCTCGTTTCTATCAAAAAACTGCGTGTATATTGCGATTTCGTGAGCATTGTAAACAGGTATAAAGTGGTGCCATGGTGTAAAGTAGTCGCCCAAGGCCACGCCCTCTTCCTCAAGCAATAGCGCCTTACAAAGAATGGCTTCTACCGCCCTGAAAGTCACAATGCTTGTTTCTCTATCAACGAAACCCGTGTTGAATACAATTTTGGAACGGCAAGTCGTGTTAATGTAATCGCTGATTGGAAGCGCTTCTTTTTTAAACCGGGTGTGAAGCATTATTTTTGTAGTCAGTTTTGTCTTCTTCACTCGCGAACAAAATTCATGCCGATTCCGGTGTGCTGAACCAATGCAACTAAATACGATGTCCTTATTTTCCGTTGCCTCCCGATCCAAAGCATCCTCGGAAAACGGCAGACCTGGGGCGATTATAAGTTGTTTGGGACTTGAATACTTTTGCGCGTAGATGCTTTTACGACAAAAAACGACGCTCAACTCACTCTTCCAATAAGCCAGGTAATCCTGGTGGGGCGGATAGCAATCGCCAATGACTGTCACCAGATTGAATCGGCACTTTTGCTTAAGTGTGGCCCACCATTCTGAATTTATCCCCTCCGAACAACCGATAAAATTACCATCAAAAACAACGATATCGGGGGCATCTTTGACAATGATGCCTTGCAGCTCAGCCAGATGTTTCTGCGCTAGTATCGTATCTTTGATATTATAAGTGCACCGATCACTGTAAAAATTTTTCACTTCCATTCCAGCTGCTTTGGCTGAACGGGTAAAATGAAAACAAAAATCACTCTCAATTTGAAACGGATCCCCATTGATAAATTTAGACATTACAATTAGGGCCTTGACGGGTTTGTCACGTCTTTTGAAATCGGCAATTGGGCCGAAATCGTTCATACTTGGTGGTGCCAATCTCGTGGGCATCGAAAGTACGGTATCCAGATGCCGCCTGATTTGGTGCTCGATTTCCGGGGCAAGCCGTCTTCCTGCCCGTCCTAGAGACCCAGGAGTCAAAATGAACCTAGCCCGACGGTCTCTCTTCAAATAAGGGCGAACATGGCATCGGTAAAGATGTTCAACACCGGAGCCTTTTCTGGCCAACCGCAAGATTTTTTTAATGCCGCTTGCTCCCTTCCGAACCGCGTTTGATAAAGCCATATGCCAATGAAAAGAGCGAGCGGCTCATTTGTCAATCTACTTTACCCCCATCCGCCTCTGCTTCGGTCTGCTTGCCTTAGGAGTGGCTGAAACATGACGTGTTTATGCTAAATAATGGAAACGCATTGCCAACATTCCCGAAGAGAAAAAGCTTTATTTTCAACTCGCATGGGTCAAGCTAGCTTTGCACATCGGAAATTTCCAATTCAACCGAAACATGACCGAAGCATCAATGACTTTTCTGGAACGCACGCGTGCTGCGAAAAAGGTCGTGGTGTTTGGCCTGGGATTTTTGGGCGACATGGTTCATATATCACCCGCGTTGTGGAAGATCCGCCAGGCTTACCCCAAGTCCGAATTGCATGTCGGCGTGGCCGCGCATGTGGCGTCATTTCTGGAATGCATGCCGTGGATCGACCGGGTCTGGGGATATTCCAGGTTTCCAAAACATGCCAGCTTCAAGGAGAACCTGGACTTCGTCACGCGGCTGCGGCGGGAACGGTTCGACGTGCTCATCAATCTGAACGGCTCAGACCGCTCCAGCTGGTTGACGTTTTTCAGTGGTGCGCGCGAACGCCTGGGACGGATGCCCGAAGGGGGAGGCCCGCCGTTCTGGCGGCAGATGTTCACCGAGGTGGTCCAGGAACCTTTTACGGCCGGCCCCATCTACGTGCAGAATTGCCGTTGTCTGGAAAAGGCCGGTTTCCCGGCCGCTTCCCCGGAATTTCACGTGGACATCCAGCCGGCGCATTTGCAGGCGGCGAACATTTCGCCGGCGGATGCGGAAACGTACTTTCATCTCAGCCCGTTCACCACGGATGACCGGAAGGAATTGCCCCCGGAACAGTTGGTCGAGCTGATCGCCGTTTTGCAGGCGCGCTGGCCGGAAAAAAAACTGGCGATTTCCTGCGCGCCCACGGAACGGGAACGCGGGAAAATGAAATCGATGCTGGCGCGATTGCCAGACAAACCCTGGCGGGTGTTTGCCGGCGAATTAAACCTGACACAGGTGGCGGCGGTGATTCAACGCAGTGCACTGCATTTCTGTGGCGATACGGGAACGCTACACCTGGCCTTGCTGGCAGGAGCTCGCACCGTTTCGTGGTTTTGGCCCAACCCCGGCCGAGCAGCCTGGATCCCCGTAGGGGACCGACATCGGACGATTGTGGGCAGCACCGAATCCGGGGCGCGCTATTTGCGCGGGATTGAGGTCAACGAACTGGTATCCGCTGCGCAAGCCGTTCTGGAAACGATTGACAGCAAGGCAGCCCTCATAACAACCCCACGATGAATCCCCCCTAACTCCTAAACATGAATTCATCATTTAACGATTTTGCCCGCCATTTTTTCCGCGCCTATCGCAACAGCCCATTTCGGGTGGGGCATTCCTTCATTCGCCGGTTGGCTGACCCTCTTCTGGACACACAGCAGGAGATTGCCTTGCGTTCCGGCCTGAGACTCCATCTGGATATGTCCAAGGGAAATCAAAATGCGATTTTCTGGCACGATGGCGATGTGGATATTATCCAGTATTGGGTGATCCGTGAACTGGTACCGATGGGCGGATTGTTCGTGGATTGTGGCGCGAATTGCGGTTTGATGGGATTGCTCGCCCGCCAATACCGCCGGGCACAGGTGATCTTTATCGAGCCGCATCCGCGGCTAGCGAAAAGCATCGCCACAAACATCCAGTTGAATGATTTCGCTTCGTCGTGCGAGTTGATCGAAGCAGCAATTTCAAACACGAGCGGGGAAATCGCCTTCTACGAGGATCCAAAGAACGATGGGTCGCATGCCATTCAGCCCGATTTTAGAAGGGAAAAGGACTTCATTTCCCTGGGCAAAGTACGTTGCTTGACTCTCCAGGAAATTATTGAAGTGCGGGCGTTGAAACAAATTCATTTCCTAAAAATTGACACTGAAGGGAACGATCTTCCGGTGTTGCAGGGCCTAGGCGAGCACCTACAGCCTTCCCGGGTGGAGTTGCTTTATGTTGAGATGGCGAAAGACCGGCATATCATTTGTGATTTGATGCGTTCTAGGGGTTATACGGCGTTTGTTTCCAAAGCCATGAAACGCCGTCACGTCGTGCAATTGCAGCACCTTCATGAGCGCGGCGAACGCATCGCGTTCTTCGAACCGATTGATGAATCACGGCCATTTTCCGGGGATGTCTTGTGGTGCGGGAAAAATTCTCCGGTCGCGGCTTATTTAACCGAACTGAACCAGGCAACAAACGCGCGTCAATGAGGTATATCGGAGAAACGCCGGGACTTCACAACGCCTTCCAAAAATTCGCAGATCCGTCGCGACTGTTCCTCCCAACTGTAATTTTTGACAATCCGGTCGCAAATGATCGCCGCCCGGCGCTGAAGTTCGGCCCGGTCCATCGCCGAAACCTCCCGCAGTCTTTGGCGCAGCGAGTCCTCAAAGGCGTCGGTCTCGATATAGATGCCTTCCGCTCCCAGGATTTCATTTTGATCCATGCCGGCGGTGCGCGTGGAGAGAATCGCCTTGCCCGCCACCCCATACTCGAAAACCTTCGAAGGCGCGCTGTTATCCTTGCCCCACCAGGGCGGCCGCACATTGACAAGCACATCAACCTTTTGCGCCCACGGAAGACAGTCCGATGGTTTTGGCAAAAAGCCGTCGAACTGAAAATTCGGATGGCGGGCGGCAAGTTGTTTCAATTCCCCCGACAACGGGCCGTGGCCGCAAACATGCAAGGTGCCCGGCAGCTTGGCGTCTAAAAACGCTTTCACCAGTTGACGAATGCCGGACTGTTCCGACAAGTCTCCGGAGTAACCGAATCGGATCGGCCCCTTGGCATTGGGATCCGGCGGCGGCGGGTCATAATTGAAGTTAAAAGCGGACGGCTGCCACATCCACGGCACGCCGCGTGATTCAAAATAGCGCTTCGCCTTGAGACCGGATACGAGACAGGCGTCATATAACAGAACGGATTCAGCTTCCAGCATCTGCATCGGCTTGAACTTGTAGCGCAGGCGCCGGGACAAAGGTATTTTTTCACCCAGTCCACCGCTGTCACCCAGCCACAGGGCAACAAGCGGGCGCCGGGGTTGCCGCCGCAGCCATTTGACAAAATGGTTGAAAACATGTTGCAGGTTCCGCACCAACACGACGTCCGGCATGCCTTCCCGGCGCGTCTTCTCCAGATAGAACCGGCTAAGCTTCCGCCAGGAAATCCAGCGATGCCACAGGGCGGGATCCCGGTCCCAAAGGACAAGTTCGTGTTCCAATCCATACGAGTCGTCCTTCGGCCCCAGGCGCTTTTTCCAGATTTCACCAGTCAACAAACCGACCGTGGAAACGTCCGCCAGCCGGGACAACTCCTGCACCATGCGGGTTTCACCCAAGTGAGCGGTGACAAAAAGTTGTCCCGCCCTTCCCGGCGGAGGTGCGTTGCCTAAATAAAGCAAACGGAGACGGCGATTCACCATAGGTCAAATTCAGGTAGGCTTCGGCGGCCCACCGGGATTGTCAAGGTCAAACCGGAAATGGCCGGACCGCATCCGAACAATGCGCTTGTCATCAACGGGAACGTCGTTCAATTTGCATTTCCACGGTTCGATACCGAAATCCAATGTTTGAAAAAGATTTTTCCCACGGCGGCAAATTCACCGGTTACATGGAAATCGTGGTCCGCCTGGTCGAAGACGGGAAACCCCGGCAGAAAATCCTGGACATTCCCGCCGGCAACGGGCGTTTGACCGCCTGTCTTCGCGAGCGCGGGCACGATGCGGTTGCCGCCGACATCAACCGCGCAGGCGCCGACTACGTTTATGCCGACATGAGCCAACCGTTGCCGTTCGCCGATGGCGAATTCGACACCTGCATTTGCCTGGAAGGGGTTGAGCACGTGGTGGATTCGGCGGCCATCATCCGTGAGTTTTGCCGCATCACAAAAAACGGCGGGCGCATCATTGTCTCGCTGCCAAACATTCAAGGTGCTTTTTCCCGTTTTCATTTTCTCTGCACCGGCTGTTTCTACCAGTTTGTGCCGTGGAATCATCGCCAGTTAAAACCGGGCGAAATGATTGATCGCGGCCATATCACCCCGTTGAGCTGTCAACAGCTGGCTTATTTGTTTGGCCATGACGGTGCGCGCCTCACCCGCCTGACCGGTGACCGTTGGAAGAAAAAGTGGCTCATTCCGTTTCTGTTTCCCTTTGTCGGCCTGGGCTGGCTCTGGCTGCGGTATGCGGTGAAACGGCAAAAGGAAATGCCCGCCGCGGAATGCAGGAAGGAAATTGAAGATTTATTTTCGCCGGCGCTCCTGTTCAGCCGCTCGCTCATCCTGGTTTTTGAAAAGTAATATCACCATGGCCCTATCGCGTTTGCCCATTTCCGTCTGCCTGGTTACCGGCAACGAAGCACACCGCATCCGCCGCACCCTCGACAGCGTGCAGGGCTGGACCACCGAAATCATCCTCGCGATTGACGACAAGGTTACGGACGGCACGGACACCATCGCCCAGTCCTACGGCGCGAAAATCATCAGCCAGCCGTGGCGCGGCCACGCGGTTCATCGCAATTTTGCTTCGGCCCATGCCACCCAACCCTGGTTGCTGGCCATTGACGCCGATGAAGTCATCCCGCTGGCCTTGCGCGATGAAATCGTCCGGTTGTTTGAGCGGAATCAATCCCATCCGCCCTGCGCTGCCTATCGGTTTCCGCGCTGCACGTTTTATCATGGCCGTTGGATCCGCCACGGCGACTGGTACCCGGACCGCAAAGCACGGCTCTGGCAGCGCGACCGGGCCAACTGGGGCGACAAGCGCTTGCACGAATCCCTCGTGGTCAATGGCGACACCGGCGATTTGGAAAATGACCTGCTCCACTACAGCATGGAATCGCTCGAACAGGAGATGAAAAAAACCATGCTGATCGTGGATTATTTTGCGCAGGACTGCGCGGCACGCAAACGGCAGGTTCGTTTCGCCGATGTCCTCTTTCGCCCGTGGTGGGCGTTCATCCGTGCCTATTTTTTGCGGGCCGGTTTTCTGGACGGCTGGCAGGGACTGGCCATCGCGCGCGGCATCGCCCTCTACACCTACCTCCGTTACCTGAAGGTTTATCAGGTGCAGAACGACAAGCCGTTGCCGGAGTAAACCCATGGATCCCCAATCAGTTTTGGTCTTCGAACCCGGCGTGGACGGTCATCACGTCGGCTGGCTGCGGTTCATCACCGAGGATTTGCTGGGAACGGGCCTTTCTCTGACGCTCGCAGTGGACACGCGGGCGAAAGCGATGGAGCGCATCGCTGGACAAATGGCCGACCTGCTGCCCCGCGTGAAGGTAATTTCAGCGCTTCCCGTTGCCGGTGACCGGACGAAGGTCACTTCGACGGCACGGGTGGCCGCCTGCCTGAAGGAATCCGGCGCGGCCACCGCCTTCCTGGCGAATTTCAACGACATCGCTTCCGACACCCTTCGTCGCGCGGCGGTGGGCCGGATGCCGGACGCCGCATTGCGCGGGCGGCTGGGCGGAATTTATTTTCGCCCGTTATTTCTCAACGCCAGCGTCCTGTCGTTCAATCAGACACTGAAAAAAATCGGCTTCCGCCGCCTGCTCACCGGCGGCTGGCTGAATCCCCTGTTGATGATTGACCCGATGCTGTGCGGCATCGCGCAAAAAAAGTTTCCCGGCGCACCCATTTATTTGCTGGCCGATCCGTACCCCGACAATTTCACCGCCGACCGCGCGGCCTCCCGGCGGCAGTTCAACCTGCCGGACGACCGGTTCGTTTTTCTCTTTTACGGCGGCGGTTACAAACGCAAGGGATTACATCTTGCCGTCGAGGCCATGCTTCAGCTGCCCGTGTCGATAAAGGCATTTTTGCTTTGTGCCGGGCTGCAGCCCCAAAATGACCAACTGCAGCGCGACCTGGAAACGCTCCGCGCGCAAGGCCGCGCGGAGATTGTGAACCGCTACATTTCCGTCCAGGAAGAGAAGCAGGTGTTTGCCGCCTGTGACATGGTGTTGCTGCCCTACCTCCGCCATCTCGACGGCAGCGGCGTCCTTTCGTGCGCCGCCGGGGCCGGCAAACCGGCGCTGGCCTCGGACGAATACCTGATCGGCCACGTCGTCCGCCATTACGGCATGGGCCTGCTGTTCAAGTCCGGCAACGTGCCGGGACTGCGCCACGCCATGGGCCAGGCGGCGACCGCTGCCAGCGCGGAGCTCGCCCGGTGGCAGGCCGGCGCCCAGGCCTACGCGAAAAATTGCACGCGCGATAAGTTCCGTTCCGCGCTGACCGCCGCCGTCCGTTCCGCCCTCGCAGCCCAAAAGTGAACCCGCGCGAAAACATCCTGGTGGTGCGCCTCAAATCCATCGGGGACGTTTTGTTCACGCTGCCGGCGGTCCACGCCCTGCGCGACAATTTCCCGGACGCAAACCTCACCTTTCTCAGCTCCAAAGAAACCGCGCCGCTGCTGCGCGGCTTTCGGGAAGTGGACGGCGTCATCACGCTGGACCGCGCGGTTCTGCAAAATCCATTTCGCGCCGCGCCGGAACTTTTCGGCCTGCTGCGCCGGATGCGAACCGGAAAATTTTCGCGCGTCGTGGACTTTCAAGGTTACGGCGAGACCGCTTGGTTGTCCTGGTGGAGCGGCGCCCCGGCGCGCTGGGGCAGTGTTTATAGCGGCGGCCGGGAGTGGCTCTATACCCGCGGCGTCCGGCGCGACCAACAAATCCATCTCGCCGATTGTAACCTCTCGCTGTTGCGGCAATGCGGCTTGCGCACGGGCGAAATCCAAAACGACTTTGTCCTGCCGGGGGACGCGCTGGCGGAAGCAAAACAAATCCTCCTCGAAAACCATTTGGACCCGGCCCGGCCAACCCTGTTGCTTCAGCCTTTCACCAGCACGCCGCATAAAAACTGGCCGCTGGAAAATTTTTTGGCGCTGGCGCGGCACTTTCAATCGCATGGCACGCAAATCATCTTTGGGGGCGGCCCCGCGGACCGCGCCGCGCTGGCACCGGCCTGCGCGGCGGGCTTTCTGGTCTCCGCCGGAGCGCCTCTGCTCGTTTCCGGCGGCTTGACGAAACTCTGCCGGCTGACCCTAGGTGGCGACACGGGATTGCTGCACCTTGCGGTGGCGATGAAACAGCGCGTATTGATGCTGATGACCGGGATGGGGCAGACCTATCCTTATCAACATCCCGATTGGGCGATAACGCCGCCGCCCGGAAAAACCCTGGCCGCGGTTGAAACGGCCCCGATCATCGCCGCCTGCGAACAAATCCTGGGGAATTAACCCGGAAACGGATCGCTCGAGCCGATTACGGCTGCCATTTTCCCCGCGCGGCCCGGAGGACGTTGGCGGCCCATTTCAATCCGAAGGCGGCGCGGCCAGGCCAGCTCAACCGCCAGGCCAGGTCCGGGGTTTCATCCGCGCCCACCCGGCACAACGGTTGCCGGTACGGATGCCAGCCTGAATTGAGCGCCGACCCCACCCGTAGGGCAAAGGTGTAATGCCGCAAAACCGCGCGGTGCGCCCGCACGTTTACGCTGCCGAACGGATAGACAAACGTCGAAATGCGACCGCCCAAATTCTGTTCCAGCAGCAATTTCGAATGCGCGGCTTCAAATTCCACATCCACGTCGTCGCGGCGCAGGTCGAGATGCCGATGGGAATGCGAGGCGATTTGTACCCAGCCGCTGGAAACCATCAGACGAAGTTCCTCCCAGGTGCAAAATGGCGCCTTGGTTTTGAAAAGCTCCCCGCGCATGGCTTCGCTTTGCGTCACCGACAGACGCCCGGCCATGGGAACCCTGGTACCCGGCAGGATGAAAGCGGTGGGAACAGCCAAAAGCGCGCGCAGGGAATATTTTTCCAGCAAGGGAAAGACGCGGACGTAAAAATCCGCGTAGGCGTCGTCGAACGACAGGCAGACACTCAAACGGCCGGGCCGCAACGGTTCGCCCGGCAGGACGACGTCAAACCGGCGGCGCAGATATGCGAAGTGGGCTTCGAGCACCGGCACGGGATTGCCGGCACCCCAGCGCCGGTCGCCGGCCCGGTGATACATCAAGATGAGTAACATTGGAAAATCCCTTTTTCTCGTTCGCCTCCATCAGCTTGAGGTATTTGTAAAACGTGCCCATGGCGTTGGCGGCGGAAACGATGAACCCTTCCCGGCCGTCCAGAAAGCCGCGTTTGATCAGGAAGCTTTTCGCAAACGCGGCGATCCCGTGCCGGACTGCTTTGCCGATGGAGGAGGATTTTTTGCCCTGATGTTGCCGGGCAAAAAGGTCGGAATACAGTTGCGCCTTGGCGATGAAATCGGCGACGCAACTGAACGAATAATGCCGCACGGGTCCGGCCAGGGCAATTTCCCGGAGGCCGTCCGTCAGGACTCGCTCGTGGACCTCATTCACGGTAAAATGGGTTTTCATCCGGTGAAAGAACCGGACATGCCGGTCCGGATACCAGCCGCACCGCCGAATCCATTTGCCGTTGTAATAATTATGCATGCAAACGGAATAAACGGCATGTTCATCCAGAGCCAACGACGTGATTTCCCGAACGAGTTCGGTCGTCATCACCTCATCGCTGTCCAGTGAAAATATCCAGTCGTTCCGGGCCAAGGCCGCCGCTTCGTTGTGTAACGCACCAAAGCCCTTAAACCGGGTCGTGTGGATTTTGACGTTGGAAAATTGACGGGCGATCTCGAGCGTGTCGTCGGATGAGCCGGAATCAAGGATCACCACCTCATCAAACGCGCGCACGGCATCCAGCACTGGATCGAGATGCCGGGCGCTATTTTTGGTAAGAATGGTAACACTGATCATAACCACGATCTGATCCCGAACCGAGCGAGACACTTTTGGTGTCGTAATCTTTCTGAGTGTGTACGGAATGATTTCAGAACACCGGAAGATCGTCAAGGTCTATGATATTGCTCCTACCCGGACAAAATATAGTTACTGGTCAGGAAACCAGCCGGTAATGCTTTTTGTTGAATCGCCAGCCAAAGGTCTTTTCCAGCCACAACAGCCGGCGGTGTTTCTTTTCACGCGCCGTCAGCCGGTGATGGGGGTCGGCGCAAAAAATCCCTTCCGCCTTCGGCAACCAGTCCTGCACGACTTTCGGGTGCGTGCCGGTGAAGAGTTTCAACGTGGCCGGATCAATTTTTGAGTAGTCCGCGGGGGGCACCGGTTTCTCAACCCAATGCCGCTGAATTTCCGAAGTTTTCAAGTTCATCTGCGCCTCGCTGCGCACCCAGCCGTAATGAAAAATCGTCGCCCCGGTATGCGCGGCGCGGGGATAGCGGGATTTTTTGTGGCTGGCGATGATATTGAAAAACAGTGATTCGCTCGACCACGCGGGAATCGTGTTGCGAACGATGCGCACCTCGCTGCGGTACCAGCCCGGCGACCAGGCGATGGTGTTTTGGTTTCCGTAAAAGTGTAGGTAATCAAATGCGAGCGCCTCCACCCGATCATCGTCCAGATATTTTTCCATCGTCCCGCGGATTTTCGGCAGGTCGCTTTCGGGTAACACTTCGTCGGCTTCCAGATAAAACGCCCAGTCGCCCGTGCAATTGAACAGCGCAATGGATTTTTGCTGGCCAAAGACAAAGCCCTTCACGCTGTAATCGGATCGCACGCGCTCGTTCCATTGCGTTGGGATGATGCGGATCTTCGGATCACCGATTCCGCGCAGCATCTTTTCCGTGTCGTCCCCGCAAGGACCCAGCGCGATCACAAATTCATCCACCACCGGTAGAATCGAGCGGATGGACGCAACAAACGGGTACCCGAGCTTTTGCCCGTTGCGCAAAAAGGTGAACCCGCTGACTTTCATGGGCGGAGTTTCAAGCTTCAACTGCCAACTTTCAAGCAAATGCGGCAGGGACGCGCGCGAAGCCAACCCCAATCTCCTGCCCACAATTACTGGGAGCGCCGGCATCCTGCCGGCGATTTTCCTGGTGAAGCGGGTGCCACGAGCCGGCAAGATGCCGGCGCTCCCGGGTTAATCGCCGAACAATTTTTTTAACTGGTCGCGGGCGGCCGCCGCCCGCGGGTTGCCGCCGGTCGTCGGCGTCCAGCTCCGCAGGGCAAATTCAAAGTACTCGCAGAAATTACCGACGTGTTTCTCCAGCACCGGATCAGCCCGGCGTTCACGGCATTGCTGCGCCACGTGCGGGTCGTAATGCGCGCAGTTCAGGCAGACCCGCAGGTCGGCCCGGCATTTCAGGCAGGTTTCGCCGCGTCCCGGCTGGCCCTTCAACGTCCAGGGCTCGCCGCAGTGGTGGCAATGGCGGGTCATAACTATTTACGATTTATGATTTATGATTTACGATTTGAAACGGCATTATTCACGGCCAGCATAGATCATCAATCATAAATCGTAAATTGTGTGAAACTTGGACTCTTGGGCGGCTCGTTTGATCCGGTTCATCTTGGCCATTTGCTCGTCGCGCAGGCGGCCATCGAGGAACTGGGTTTGGACCGGCTGTTTTTTATTCCGGCGGCGCAATCGCCGTTCAAGCCGGAAGGCCACCCCGCGCCCGCCGGGCTCCGCCTGCAGTGGCTCCGGCTCGCGCTCGCGGGCAAAACAAACTGCGAAATTGACGAACAGGAAATCCGGCGCGGCGGCGTTTCCTACTCCATCGACACCGTGCGCGATTATGCGAAACGATTCCCCCAGGCGCATTTGTTTTACCTCATCGGCGCGGACAACGCCGCCAAGCTCAATGAATGGCGCGAGGCTGGCGAACTGGCGCGATTGGCGCAGTTTGTGGCCACACCACGCCCCGGTGAAGCGCCGGCGAACTTTCCGCCGCCGTTTCGCGGACAAACGCTGAAAGGTTTTCCGCTCGCGGTTTCATCGTCGGAAATCCGGGCCCGGGTGAAGGCGGGCTTGCCCCTGGGACCGCTGGTACCGCCACCGGTGGCCGAGGCCATTTGCGCGGCAAAACAGTATTTGTAAGAAATCGTTCGCGCGAAGGACGCGAAGGAAAAAGAAGGTTGATTTTTCATTCCTTCGCGGCCTTCGCGCGTCATCTTGAAATTCTTCGTGTTCATCTATGTTGATCTGTGGTTAAATGGTTCCGGCAACTATGGATTCCCGAAAACTGGCTGGGCTTTGCCGCGAATTCGCGGACAATCGAAAGGCGGAGAACATCGTCATCCTCGACGTGCGCAAAATTTCGTCGGTGACGGATTTTTTTGTGATCGCGTCCGGCACGAGCGAACCGCACTTGCGCGCCATCGTGGAGGAAATCACCGGCCGGGTGCGCGACGACGTCGGACAGCGTCCGCGCGCGGTGGACGGCACGGTACACGGCGCGTGGGTGGTGCTGGATTATTTCGATGTGATTGTTCACGTGATGCGGCAGGACGTGCGGGAACGTTACGATCTGGAAGGTCTCTGGGGCGACGCCGCGCCGTTGAAGCCAAAGAAGAAAATCGCGCGAAAAAGAACATAACGGGATGATCAATCCCGGAAATTTACAAACTGCACGGCCACGGGAAATTCCTTCGCGCGCACCGCGCCGATGACGGTCTGTAAATCGTCCCGGCTCTTGCCGGTCACCCGCACGGCGTCGCCTTGAATCTGCGTCGTGACCTTTAACTTGCCGTCACGGATGAAACCGGTGATCTGTTTGGCGACCGCGGTTTCGATGCCCTGCTTGATCTTGATGAGCTGCCGCGCGTGACCAAGCGGCGAGATGTCCGGCTCGCATTGTTCAACGCTCTTGAGACTGATGCCGCGCTTGGCAAGTTTGCCGATGACCATTTCGTTGAGCGTGGTGACCTTGAACTGGTCTTCGGCGGTGAGCTTGATTTCGGTTTTCTCCAGAACGATCTCGGCCTTGCTGCCCTTGAAATCAAAGCGATTGGCCAGCTCCTTTTTGGCCTGGTTGACGGCGTTCTCGATTTCCATCGAGTTGACCTGCGAAACAATGTCGAATGACGGCATGGCGGAAGCGTAGAAAAGTCCCGGTCCGGAGGCAAAAGGAATCAACCGGCAGACTGTGGAAAAAGTCGGAAACCCATCCCGGCAACGCCTGCGCCTTACACAGCCTTTGGCGGCAACTCGGCCGACGCCTTCACCATTTCATCGAGCAGCTTTTTGAAATCGTCCAGTCCGGTGGACGGCACAATGATGGTGTCCCGGCGGCCGCCGACGTCCTCGGTGATGCGCAGGAACCGGCCCCGGGGATTTTCCTTGAGCGTGAAGACGAAGGTCTTGCGTTCAATCTGAACCTTTTCGGATTTCAGAGTATCCTCGTTGACCGGCGGTTTGGGTTGCCCAAAAGGGCGCCGCCCGTATGGCGATGGCCGTTCGTTCGAAATCATAACATCCCGCTGAAGACGCCCACGCTGGCGTTCCTTCCAGCGGTGGAAAATTCAGACCGTTCAGGCGGTTTGTCAACTGGGAAAATCTACAAAATATTCGCCGCCCGCTCGGCCAGTTCGGAACGCTCGCCCTTCTGCAACTCGATGTGCGCGGCAATGGCCTCGGCCCGGAACCGGCTGACCACGTAATTGAACCCGTTCGACGACGAATCCACATACGGATTGTCAATTTGATACGGGTCGCCGGTGAACACGATTTTCGTGCCGCTGCCGACGCGGGTGATGATGGTCTTGGCTTCGAGGGGCGTGAGGTTTTGCGCCTCGTCAATGATCATGAACTGGTTGGCGATGCTGCGCCCGCGAATGTAACTCAGCGCCTCGACGACAATGCTGCCGGAGCGCATCAGGTCGGCACTGCGGCGATGGTCGTGGCCCATGTTCAGGTCGCTCAACAGTTCGAGCGCGTCGTGAATCGGCTGCATCCATGGCGCGAGCTTTTCTTCGAGCGAGCCCGGCAGAAAACCGAGCTCCTTGCCCATGGAAATCGTCGGACGCGCCACCACCAGCCGGCGGAATTCGCGGTCGTTCACGGTGCGCTTCAAGCCGGCCGCCATGGCCAGCAGGGTCTTGCCGGTGCCGGCCTTGCCCATGAGCGTGACGAGCTTGACGCGGTCGTCGAGCAGCGCATCGAACGCATAATGTTGTTCGCGGTTGCGCGGTTTGATGCCCCAGATCCCTTCGCGCGCATCAATGATGGAAATGAGCTTCGTGCCGGTCGGGTCCACCTTGGTCAACAGGGTGCGTTTGGGATTGGTTTCGTCGGTGAGGGTGCAAAATTCGTTGGGGAAATAGGTCTTGCCGCCGTGCAGTTCCAGTTCACCTTTGGCCCGGAACGCCGCCATTTTGTCCGTGCTGACGGCCATCTCCATCATGCCGGTGTAAAGGTCGGTGATGAACACCCGGTCGGTTTCGTAATCCTCGGCCTGCAAACCAAGCGCGTCGGCCTTGATGCGCAGATTGATGTCCTTGCTGACGAGGATGGTCGCGTTTTTCGGCTGCGCCTTCTGGATGGACGCGGCGAACGAGAGGATCCGGTTGTCCACGCTGTTGCCGTTGAAATGGGCGTCGCCGTTGACGTGGCCGTTTTTCTGGAAAACGATTTTCAATTTGCCGCCGTTGGGCAGTTTTATCCCTTCACTCAAACGGCCCTCACCGCGGAAGCCGTCGAGCATCCGCGACACCATGCGCGCGTTCTGGCCCAGCTCGGATGACTCGCGTTTGAACCGGTCAATTTCCTCGATGACCTCGATGGGAATTAAAACGGCGTTTTCCTCGAAACTGAGCA
>Ga0265338_10004347_pt1 | contig 19195 bp, 31 predicted proteins | sample 42126metaG_FD_193579 | JGI IMG/M metagenome (GOLD analysis project Ga0265338, IMG submission 193579) | Rhizosphere microbial communities from Carex aquatilis grown in University of Washington, Seatle, WA, United States - 4-21-26 metaG | ecosystem: Host-associated > Plants > Roots > Rhizosphere...
CCGGGACTGCTGGCATCCGTGACCAGCGCAATTTTCCCGCCGCGCCCCAGACGTTCGATGATTTCCTCGCTTCGCCTGGCTTCGTTGAACTGAAAATAACTCAACAGCGGTTTGGCGAGTCCAAAGTGCTTGAGCAGTTGACCGGTGCGGCGCGTGTCTTCGGCGGCGACCACGTCGCATTCTCGCAATACACGCAGCGCGCGCAACGTAATGTCCTCAAGGTTGCCAATGGGCGTGGCGACCAGATACAGCGTGCCCGGCATGAGCGGTGGCAATGTGGCATTCACGCCCTGACTTAATCAGAAAACGGAAGTGAAATAAAACTGATTCGACAAGCTTTGACTTCGGTCGCCTTAACGGGCGGGAGACATCTGGAAAGCTCATGTTAGTTCTTGCGTCAGGCGCCAACGTGGTACAGTTTGATTCAGTCAGGTTGTCGTATGTCTAAAGCAAATGACAAACAAGACCCTTCGGTTTCCCCGGGTGCTTCGAAGGTCGGTCCTCCGTTCGCAGAGGCCTGCCGGGCTCAATCCCTGTGGAGCATCAACGAGTCCGCGGAATGCCTCGTGCCCCCGCCGCATAACTGCGAGTACGTTCTGAGTCATGGCAGCCGCTTTTATTGTCATCACCCGCGGAGGCAGGAAATTGTCTCACGCACGCTCAAAATTAGCGGAGGCATGACACCGTGAACGGTGATCTCGCTTCCCAGTCGCAAGGCATAAAGCCGAAGTAAGAAATTCCAACGCCTCCTCACATCGTCGGTGACGACGACCCAGAATGAAATCCGCCTCGAAATTCGCCGTTGTGCTGGTCACGGTGCCGGATTTAAAAACCGCCCGAGTGCTGGCCCGAGCCGCGCTACAGGCGCATTTGATTGCCTGCGTGAATCTCGTTCCAAAAATTGAGTCCCATTACTGGTGGCAGGGAAAAATCGAATCGAACGCGGAGGTATTGCTGGTTTTGAAAACACAGAAGTCAAAGCTGCCTGCACTGGAGAAATTGATTCTCGCCCGACATCCATACGGCACGCCGGAATTTCTGGTCTTATCGCCGAGCGCGGGAAACCGGCGTTATCTCGATTGGCTGGCAGCAAGCGGCCGGCAAACGTAGAGCCGCTTTTTGATTGGAGTGGAAGTTCCGCAGCCCAGAAACGTGTGCGCCGCTCACCCACTGTGACGGTGATGTTCGCAAGCCGTCAGCCGTAGAACGAAATAGGTGATCACTGAAGACATGCCCACTGGCGCCATTGCTGATCCAGCCTCCGTGACGGTGTTAATGTTTTTTAACTTAAAAATGCAGTCAAATTAGTTTTACTTGACATTCTCGACGATTTGAGGTTGTCATCATTCTTGATGACACCATCAAGTGGTGTTACTGCCAATCCAGGTTGCGTTCAAAAACCGGCTGGCTCTCACTACGGGTGAAAACCCTGAACGAATCAAAATCATGAAAGCATCCTTCAAATCAACCCGGCGCTTCCTTTCAATCCTGGCAATTGTTGGCAGCCTGTCGCTGACGGGAGAAACGGGTGCGCTGTCCCAACTTTCGGCCTCGTTCGAATTTGACGAAAGTGGCAACGGTTACCTTTCTGGTCCGGACCTGCTACCCCAGTTTTTGCCGTTCACGATGGCGACAGAGCCGATTTCCGGCATGACCACACTCCGCTATACCCTCCCAGCTTACGTCAATGGTGTTCCATTTCAGCCCGCTTCAGGCACGCTTTACATTTACGACAGTAGCGGAAGCGAACTTTCAGACCTGATCGTGTTTGATACTCAATATCTCTATTTCTTCTCTCAACTGGAACCCGGCGAGACTCCCGAACTGGCGGACGTTCCCGAGTTACCCACAATCATCTACGCCAATCCGGAAGCAACGGGAAATGCGCTGGAAATCGACCTTGGAGGAGGCAACATGGAAGCTAATTATGTCTCGCTCCTGGGTGGGCCGGGATCGACCTTTGCTCGTATCGTCGATTATACCTTTATCAGCAGCGAAGTTCCCGAACCGGGCGCAGGGGCCATCATAACCGTTGGCCTGTTTCTGATGTTGAAACGCCGACGTCGCATCCGGTAGCTCACCCCGCGGTGCCTTCGAATGCATCGAAGCTAAGTCAAACACCCACGATCGCCAGGCGTCCTCGCCATGTTCGCGGGCCGGAAAGCCGTCTTACCCGGCTGCAAATGTCCGCCAAATTTGATTTGAAGCCACGCCCCATTTGCGTAAATTCCACATGTAAAAAGGAAACTCATGTCATACAGTATTGAACTTGAACTTCAAAGATTTCCCAAGGGCGTCACGCTCAAGGACGGCACGAAGGCGACGTTACGCCCGTTGCGCCGCGACGACGAAAAGGATTTTCACAAACTTTTTCTCGGCATTCCCGAACCGGAACGCATGTTCATCAAACACCGCATCACCGAGATTGAGGTGATTCGCGATTGGTGCCGGAACATTGATTACGGGCGCAACCTGCCGTTGGTGGCGCTGGTGGGCGGCAAGATCATCGGCGATGCGACATTGCATCAGCAGCTTGGCGGCTGGAAACGGCACATTGGCCGGGTGAGCGTGCTCGTACACCCGGAATTTCGCGGGCGCGGCCTGGCGCGGGCGCTGATTGGCGAAATCATAGGCATCGCCCGAAGCGCCGGCCTGGAAAGGGTTGAAGCGGAATTCATTGGCGAACAGGAAACCGCCATCAAAATGTTCGCCATGCTGGGGTTCAGCCAGCTTTTGCGCCTGGAGGATTACGTCAAGGACATGCAGGCCATTTCTCACGATTACGTGTTGATGGGGCTGGAATTAAAAACCGATGAGGAATACGCCGGCGTGGGGGGATGATGCCACCCGAAGTTTGCCCCCTTTGTGGCGCGGATATTCCCGCCGGCGCCAAAGCCTGCCCGGAATGCGGTTCGGATGAGCACACTGGCTGGTCTGAAGCGGCATATTACGACAATCTCAACCTGCCCGATAAAGATTTTGACCATGACGATTTCCTGAAACGCGAATTCGGCGGAGGACGCCTCGCGCCCCGCGGCATTCCTTGGTTCTGGTGGGGCGTGGCCATTCTGGTTGTTGCCGGACTGCTTTATTTGTGGCTGCTCCAACCCGACCGGACAAAATGAAAAGCCCGCTCTGACGAGCGGGCTGTAAAAACAATTTGTCCGGTCACTTCTTGTCGGGCTTGGCCTCTGCGGGTTTTGTCTCCGCAGCGGCAGCGGCTTCCGTCGGGGCCGGAGCAGCCGGAGTATAATCCACCCATTCCAGAATCGCGCGCTGGGCGGAATCCCCCTGGCGCTGATTCATCTTCACGATGCGCGTGTAACCGCCGTTGCGCTCCTTGAAGGCGGGTGCAATTTCTTCAAAAAGAATCCGCACCACGTCCTCGTTTTGACGCCATTTGCGGCGTTCGGCCTTGACCAATTGAACTGTTGGCCCGTGCGTATGCAGACGCGCCGTAACCAGACGTCGCGCTTGAACGGTGTTGCGCTTGCCAAGAGTGATAATTTTTTCGGCGACCGGACGCGCAGCCTTGGCCTTCGCGAGCGTCGTCGTCACGCGTTTGTGCTTGATGAGGCTGCAAACCAGGTTCGCCAGCATCGCATTTCGATGCTGGGACGTGCGGCCCAGTTTGGCCGTTCGCTTTAAGTGTCGCATAGAATGGCTTAATTGGTCTCGAGGATTTCCTTGGGCGGCGCGTCCAGCAAACCGGATTCAAAATTCATGCCGAGCGACAGTCCCAAGGCCTGGAGTTTGTCTTTGATTTCGTTCAGCGACTTTTTGCCAAAGTTGCGGTATTTAAGCATCTCCTGCTCGGATTTCATGGCCAACTGGCCGACAGTGGTGATGTTGGCGTTGTTCAGGCAATTTGCCGCGCGGACGCTCAATTCGATTTCATTGACGCTCATGTTGAGCAGCTTCTTGAGCTTGGCCTTCTCGTCGTCCTGCTTCGATTCCGCCTCTTCAAATTCCACGGCGTTCTTGTCGTAACCCACAAACACATCGAGATGATGGGCCAAAATTGCCGACGACTGTGTCAGCGCGTCATCGGGCGAAATGCGCCCGTCCGTCCAAATCTCCAAAATCAAACGGTCATAATCCGTGCGGTTGCCAACCCGCGCGGCCTCCACCGCATAACGCACCCGCGTCACCGGCGAAAACAACGAATCAATCGCAATCACCCCGATCGGCTGGCCGGGCTTTTTATTTTCGTCACTCGGACAAAAACCGCGGCCGATTTTGAGTTCCAGCTCCATCTCAAATTTCTTCTTTTTGTCGAGCGTACAGATATGCTGGTCCGGGTTGACCAATTCAACGTTTTGGTTGAGCTGAATGTCGGCGGCGGTCACCGCGCCCTCCTTGTTCACGGACAGCAACAGTGTCTGCGGGTCGCGGGTGTGCGCCTTGAATTTGATCCTCTTTAGATTCAAAACGATGTCGGTCACGTCCTCGACCACTCCGTCGATCGTGGCGAATTCATGCATGGCGCCGTCCACCTTCATCGAGGTGATGGCCGCGCCTTCCAGCGAGGAAAGCAGCACCCGGCGCAGCGAATTGCCGACGGTGTGGCCGTAACCGGTTTCAAACGGGTCGGCGACGAATTTCGCGTAAGTTTCCGTGGCGGCGGTCTCGTCCTTCTGCAACCGCTTCGGCATTTCAAAACGTCCAAGACGTACTGGCATATTTTCCTTTCAACAATTCTAATCTGACCTCACCGGCTGTTTATTCCCGCGCCGGCAAAGTCCGTATAATTGTTTTGTCCCGCTCTTTCATCGAAAGAACCGGACGGGTTCAAGTTTAGCGGGAATAAAATTCTACAACCGTCTGCTCGTTGGCAATCGGCTGAATCTCGTCGCGCGTCGGAATCCGCATGACCGTGCCTTTGAACTGTTCCTTGTTCATCAACAGCCAATCCGGCACCGCGCGGCTCGTGGCCATTTCCAAATTCTTGGTCGCCAGCTGGCGCGACACGTTTGAATTTTTCACCTCGACCACATCGTTCACCTTAAGACCGTAGGAAGGCACGTTCACCTTGCGCCCGTTCACTGTGATGTGGCCGTGCGAAACCATCTGGCGCGCGGCGGCACGGGTGTTCGCAAAGCCCAGGTGAAAAACCACATTATCCAAACGCGTCTCCAAAATCTGCAACATCTGCTCGCCGGTGACGCCACGGCGTTTTAACGCCTTTTCATAAACCCCGCGGAACTGACGCTCCATCAGCCCGTAGTAGTAACGGAGTTTTTGCTTCTCAATCAGGCCGAGACCGTAATCGGTGTGCTTGCGCCGGGACTTGGGACCGTGAACTCCGGGGCCATAGTTGCGGCGCTCCAGATATTTCGACGGACCGAAAATCGGTATACCGAAGCGGCGGCTGATGCGGACGCGAGGACCTGTGTAACGAGCCATGGTTTGTTTGAGAGTTGAGAGTTGAGAGTTGAGGGTTACACGCGGCGTTTTTTGCGCGGACGGCAGCCGTTGTGCGGAATGGGCGTCACGTCCTTGATCGCGCTGATTTCCAGACCAATGGCTTGCAACGCGCGAATAGCCGATTCACGGCCGGAGCCCGGGCCTTTGACGCGAATTTCGACTTCCTTCATGCCGTGCGCCATCGCCTGGCGCGCGGCATCCTGCGCAACCTGCTGCGCGGCGTAAGCGGTGCTCTTGCGCGAGCCTTTGAAGCCGACGCGACCGGCGCTCGACCAGCCGATGAGATTGCCGTGCAGGTCGGTGATGGTGACTTGCGTGTTGTTGAACGTGGCCAGAATGTTTGCAACGCCGGTTGTAATGTTTTTGGCGTGCTTGGCCTTGATGATTTTCTTGGCGGCGGCGTCCTCGCCCAAAAGTTCGGCCGCACTGGGCGCGGAGCCGGCAACCGGTGGTGCGTCTGCCGGCTTGGGCGCCTCTGTCGCCGGAGCCTCAGCGGCTGGCGCAGCCTTTTTGAGCGCCTTGTCTTCCGCTGGTTTGCCGGCTTTTTCGGCCGGCGCCGCCTTTTCAGCCTCGGGCTTCGCTTCCTTCTTTTTGGGAGCCGGTTTCTTTTTTTCTTCAGCCATACAAAACTTTTAGTGGATGCCGGTCTTGGCATTCGGGTTGCGTTGCACGCCGACGGTCTTGCGCGGGCCTTTGCGCGTGCGGGCATTGGTTTGGGTGCGCTGGCCGCGCACGGGCAATCCGCGCATGTGCCGGATGCCGCGATAACATTTGATGCCCTGCATGCGTTTGAGATTCATGCCGATTTCGCGGCGCAAATCGCCTTCGATGACGTACTTGCCCTCTTGAATCGCGTGAACGATTTGGGAAAGCTGCTGTTCGGTCAAATCCTTCGCGCGAATGCCGGGGTCAATGTTCGCGCGCTCCAGAATCTCCTTCGAGTTGGTCGGGCCGATGCCATAGATATAGCGCAGCGCGATATCTATGCGCTTGTTCGGCGGAACTTCCACACCAATGATGCGTGCCATAAGTCGTTAAATCGTTGAATGGTTATGTCGCGGCATCAGCCATCAGCCCTGCCGCTGTTTGTGCCGTTTGTTCGAGCAAATGACGCGAATGACGCCGCGACGCCGCACTATTTTGCAGTGCTCGCACAATTTTTTTACTGACGCGCGAACTTTCATGTTTCAATTGTTTTCGTTTCAACCAAAATCCGTCCCACGGACAAATCGTAGGGCGTCAATTGCAATCTTATTTTGTCGCCGGATTTTAGTCCGGCAAAATTCCGCTTTGCCCGGCCCGCCACAAACCCCGTCAACCGGTGCCCGTTGGCCAGCTCCACACTATACGTCCCGTTCGCCAGCGCTTCCCTCACCCGACCTTCAACTTGAAAGGCTTCGTTTCCGGGCATGTCAAAATCTCCGGGTCGCTTTCCGTAATCAAAACCGTATGCTCAAAATGAGCGGACAGTAAACCATCTTGGGTGACCACTGTCCAGCCGTCTTTCAAAATTTTTACGCCGGGCTGGCCGGCATTGACCATCGGCTCAATGGCCAGCGTCATGCCCGGCCGGAGCTTCTGATTGCTCTTCGGATCCACAAAATTCGGCACCTGCGGTTCTTCGTGCATCGAACGCCCGACGCCGTGCCCCACAAACTCACGCACCACGCTGAATCCGTTGCCCTCGACGTAATTTTGAATCGCACGCGAGATGTCCGTCACGCGATTACCCGGAACCGCCGCCGCTATGCCTTTATAAAGCGCGCGTTCCGTCACATCCATGAGCCGTTGGGCCGCCACGCCACAGCCGCCGACAGCCACCGTGCGCGCCGTGTCCCCCACAAACCCTTTGTAAAACACACCCACATCCACGCTGACGATGTCGCCAAAATGCAATTCACGTTCGCCCGCCAAACCGTGCACCACCTCGTCGTTCACCGAAAGGCACGTGTGACACGGGTATTTGCGGTAACCCAAAAACGCGCTTTTCGCGCCATGTTGCTTGAGGCACTTCGCGGCATACTCATCCACTTGCCGTGTCGTCATGCCGGGTTTGACGAACGCGGCAACTTCCTCAAGCACCCCCCCCGCCACCACGCAAGCCGGCCGCATCGAATCCAGGTCACGTTCGGTTTTTAAAATTATCATACGTCTAGCGGGTCGCGGGTTGTGTTGAACAGTTGCCTGACACAGCACGCCGCACGAAAAACTCAGAACCGCCCGCGCAAGCGGCCTTTTTTCAAAAAACCGTCATAATGACGCATCATCAAATGCGATTCGACCTGCCGCATGGTGTCCAGCAAAACACCGACCGTGATCAAAATGCTCGTGCCGCCAAAGAACTGGGACACGTCGTAGGGAATGCTCATTCCACGGTACATGACGATCGGAATCACGGCGATGACGGTCAGAAAAATTGCGCCCGCCAGTGTGATGCGGCTCATGGCCTTGTGCAAATAGTCGCTGGTCCCCTGCCCAGGGCGCACTCCGGGAATATAGCCGCCGTTTTTCTTCAAATCGTCGGCGATTTGCAATTCATTAAATTGCGTGGCCACCCAAAAGTACGAGAAGAATAGAATCATCAGCCCATAAACCGTCAAGTACACCACGGTTCCGTAGCCAAGCTGCACGGCAATTCCCCGGAAGAAATCCTGCAGGAACGGCACCTTGCCAAAAAGTTCCGCCAGCTTTTCGCAAAGCGGCCCCGGAAACATCAGAATGGACTGGGCGAAAATAATCGGCATGACACCGGAATAATTCACGCGCAACGGCATGAACGACGTGCCGCCGGAATACAGTTTTCGCCCGACGGCGCGCTGGGCATATTGCACGGGAACTTTCCGCTGCGCCTGGGTAATGGCAATCACACCGCCAATCACCAGGGCCAGCAGCAAAATCAGCATCACCCCCGTGCCCATCAAATGATAATTCGATTGAATCCCGCCAGCGGGGAAAAACATGTCCTGCAATGCCGTGACGGCCCGCGGCAGGCGCGCCACAATGCCAATGGTAATGACCAATGAAACACCGTTGCCGATGCCGCGATCAGTGATTTGTTCCCCCAGCCACATAAGCAACATCGTGCCGGTTGTCATGATGAGCACCGTTTGGATCATATACCAAACGGGATTATTAATCAGCACGAGCCGGCCCTGGAATCCGTGAAAAATGGTTTGGGGATGCTCCCAACCGCCGGCAAAATAAGCCCCTTGTCCCAGGCAAATCAATACCGTCAAATAGCGCCCGTATTTGATGATTTGCGCGCGGCCGCCTTCCTCGCGTGCCAGTTTGCTGAGCTTCGGCCAGACCGCCGTCAGCAATTGAATGACGATCGTGGCACTGATGTAAGGCATGATGCCCAACGCCCCGATGGCGCAATTCCCATAAGCGCCGCCGGCAAACATGTTATACATGCCGAGCAACCCGCCGTTGCTCTGTTCATTTTCCTTGAAAAAATTGGCCAGTGCCGTTCCGTCCAAGCCGGGAATGACAATGTAGGCCATCAACCGGCAGACCCCCAACAGCGCCAGCGTGAACAAAATCCGGGATTTCAGCTCCGGGATTTTGAAGCAGTTGGCGAACGTGTTGGCGATTGAGCGAAACATGCGTTAAACGCTGGTGCTCAAGCTTTCGCCGGCCCGGCGGGTTTGCGGCCGACCACTTCACATGCACCGCCTTTGGCTTCGATTTTGGAACGGGCCGAGGCGCTGAACGCGTGCGCGCTCACCGTGAGTTTTTTGGACAACTCGCCGTCGCCGAGAACCTTGACTCCATCCGCGGGGCCATTGGCGAGGCCGACCGCCCGCAACGCCGTTTCATCCACGCGCGCGCCGTTGTCAAATTGATTGAGATCGCCAACATTCACCGCGACGAACCGGTTCGTAAAACGCGCATTGTTGAATCCGCGTTTGGGAATGCGCCGAATGAGCGGCATTTGACCGCCTTCAAAGCCGATGCGGATCGAACTGCCCGAACGCGCCGTCTGGCCCTTGCCGCCGCGTCCGCTGGTTTTGCCGTGGCCGCTGGATTCGCCCTGGCCGAGCCGCTTGCGCCGATGTTTCGCGCCGGGACGGGGTTTCAAATCATGTAATCGCATAAAAAATCAAGCCGTCGCCGGCAACACTTCCGGCACTTTCGGCGTTTCCACTTTTCTAATTTGCAAACCGCGCCCCTTGTAAATGTCCTCGCGCAGCCGCAAGCTCAACAAGGCTTTCAGGGTCGCCTTAACCACATTCGCCGCGTTGTTCGAACCGAGCGATTTGCTTAAAATATCCTTCACGCCGGCGGATTCCAAAACCGCCCGGACCGTCTTGCCGGCGATGATCCCGGTTCCCGGCGATGCCGGACGCAGCAAAACCCTCGCACCGTCGAACTCGGAAAGAACTTCGTGCGGAATGGTCGCGTCCTTGAGGGAAACAGAAACCATTTGATTGCGGGCCAGTTCGCCACCCCGGCGGATGGCATCCGCCACTTCACCGGCCTTGCCCAGCGCAACGCCGACATGCCCTCGTTTATCGCCCACGACCACCAGCGCACTGAAGTTGAAGCGGCGTCCGCCCTTGACGACTTTCGCGGAACGGTTGATGTACACGACCTTTTCGACCAGCTCCTCCGCGGCGCCACCCTCGCCCCCGAATTCGGACGTTTCGGCAGCCGGTTTGGCGCGGCGGCCCCGCCCGCGCGGCCCGCGTTGTTCTTCACTCCCGATTTTATTGATTTCAGCCACAGTAATTTTCTGGTTACAGGTTAAAACTTGAGTCCCGCTGCGCGCGCTGCTTCGGCCAGCGTTGCCAGCTTGCCGACTACCGACACCGGCTTGCCGTCCTTGCCTTTGTGCTCGCTTCGGTGATAGCGTGCGCCACCGCGATCAAATACGACGGTCTTGATTCCCTTCGCCAGCGCGGTTTCCGCCGCCAGCTTGCCGATGACTTTGGCGCTCGCCACATTGGCCGCCAGCTTGTCACGTTCGGGCGCGGCCTTGCTCGTGGTCGAGGCCGCCGCCAGCGTCACCCCGGCATCATCATCAATGAACTGGACATGGATGTTCTCGTTGGTGAAGCAGACACTCATGCGCGGACGTTCCTTGGTGCCGCAGATTTTTCTGCGCACCCGCCAGCGGCGAAGTTGCGCCAATTGTTGTTTTTTTTCCGTTCTCATTTCAATGCGTCATCCCGACACCGGATGTCGGGATGAACCAATATTATATTTTATTGGACCGTCTTGCCTTCCTTGCGCTGGACGTGTTCGCCCACATAACGCACGCCCTTGCCTTTGTAAGGCTCGGGCGGATAGAAACCGCGAATTTCAGCAGCGACCTGGCCGACGACCCGTTTGTCCGGGCCTTCGATGGTCAGTTTCGTGTTTTCCTCGACCGTCACTTTGATCTGGTCGGGAATCACGTAGCTGATCGGATGCGAATAACCGAGGTTCAGGTTGACGTTCTTGCCCTGCACCGCGGCCTTGAAACCAACGCCCTGAATTTCGAGTTTCTTGACAAAGCCCTCCGCCACGCCCTTGACCATGTTGTTGAGGAGCGCGCGGCTGAGGCCGTGCAACGCCTTGGCCTGCGCGTCTTCGCCTTCACGGCTCACGACGATTTTGCCATCCTGAACCTTCAGGCTTGTACGGCGCGGCAATTCCCAGTCGAGCTTGCCCCTCGGGCCTTCGACCAGAACTTTCTGCCCCTTGACCTCCACTTTGACCTTGGGAGGAATGACAATCGGCTGTTTTCCAATTCGCGACATAAAATCCTTACCAGATGTAACAAAGCAACTCGCCGCCCAGGTTTTTCTTGCGGGCCTGCACATCTGTCATCACGCCTTCCGGCGTCGAAATCACCGCCACACCCAGACCGCCCCGCACGCGCGGGATTTTCGTGGCGCCGACGTAATGGCGCAATCCCGGCCGGCTGACGCGGCGCAATCCTTCGATCACGGTTTTTTTGCCCTGATACTTCAGTTTGATGTTGATGGTTTTGGGCGTGTTTCCCTCGACAACCACCTCGGCGACGTAGCCTTCTTTTTTCAAAATGGCCGCGATGTTCTCCTTCAAGCGCGAGTGCGGCACGGCCACCGTCGGCAGCAGTGCGCGCCCGGCGTTGCGGATGCGGGTCAACATGTCGGAAATGGGATCGGTCATATCAAAGTCTTAATCTTAATCTTGCTCTTAATCGCCTACCAACTGGCTTTCACCACGCCGGGAATCAAACCATTCAACGCGGCTTCACGAAACGTGAGACGCGAGACGCCGAATTTGCGGAGATACCCATGGCGTCGTCCGCTCATCGCGCAGCGATTCACCAGGCGCGAGGGGCTGGCATCGCGCGGTAATTTGGCGAGGCCGGCGTAATCACGTTTGGCCTTCAATTCCGCGCGAATCGCGGCGTATTTTTTCACCGTTTCAGCTTTGCGCTTGTTGCGCTCTCTCCATGATTTCTTGGCCATAATCGTTCTATTTATCGGCGAGGGGAAACCCCATCAATTTCAACAAATCCAGCGCCGCGCCGTCATTTGCGGCGGTGGTCACAATCGTGATGTCCATGCCCTGCTGGCGTTTGATCTTGTCCAGTTCAATCTCCGGGAAAATCGTCTGGTCGGCGACGCCGAACGTGTAATTCCCGCGGCCGTCAAATTTGCGCGGGGACAATCCGCGAAAGTCACGAATGCGCGGCAGCGCCGTCGCCACCAGCCGGTCAAAAAACTCATACATGGCGTCGCGGCGCAGCGTCACCCGGCAGCCGATGGGCTGCCCCTCGCGCAATTTGAAATTGGCGATGCTGTGGCGCGACTTGCTGACGGCCGCCTTGCGGCCGGTGATCATCGCCAGGTCCTTGGCCGCGTCCTCCACCGCCGTTTTTTCCAGCGACGCACTCACGCCCATGTTCACCACAATTTTCACCATCCGGGGAATCTGGTGAACGTTGGTGTATTTGTGCTTTTCCTTCAGCACCGGCACCACTTCATTCACGTATTTGTTGTAAAGTCTGGCTTTCATTTTATCGCGCCACGGATTTGCCGTGACTTCATTACTTCATCCAATCGCAACCTCAGGCCGGGGCCGGTTCCGCCTTTCCATGTTTGGCCACCCGTGCGTCGAACCGGTCAATTTTCATCAGTTTCGAGAGGTGAATCGTGCCCTCCCGTTCCACAATCGCGCCCTGGGGATGGTCCTGGCTCTTGCGCGTGTGGCGCTTGATCATTTTCAGTCCCTCGACAATCGCCCGATTTTTTTTCGGACTGACGGCGATGATCTTGCCGCGCTTGCCCTTTTCGGCGCCGGCCAGCACGACCACTTCATCACCCTTCTTTACATGGAACTTTGGCATAATTTCAAATCACCTCCGGCGCGAGCGAAACGATTTTCATGAATTTCTTGTCGCGCAATTCGCGCGCCACCGGTCCGAAAATACGCGTGCCTTTCGGGTTCAATTCCGGGTCAATGATGACCACCGCGTTGCTGTCAAATCGCAGATAGGAGCCGTCGTTGCGGCGGATGGGCTGCCGCGTGCGAACAACCACCGCGTTGTGGACCTCGCCTTTCTTCACCTGCCCGTCCGGCGCGGCATCCTTGATATGCACCTTGATCACGTCACCCACACGGGCATAACGCTGGTTACGGCCCAACACGCCGATGGCCCAGGCGACTTTTGCGCCCGTGTTGTCGGCCACATCCAAATGGGAACGAATTTGCAACATAAAATCCGGTCAGGCGGTCGCGGCGGTTTCCACCGCGTTGCGCTCGACAACTTCAATGAGCCGCCAGCGTTTGGTTTTCGACAAGGGCCGCGTTTCCTCAATGCGCACACGGTCGCCCGGTTTCGCCTCGCCCTTTTCGTCGTGGGCGTAAAGCTTCTTGTAAGCGGTCACGACCTTGTGGTACCGCGGATGGGGAAACCGGCGTTCGACGCGCACGATGATGGTCTTCGCCATCTTGTTGGAGATGACTTCACCTTCGCGCTGTTTGCGATGTCCGCGCGCCGTTTCCGTTTGAATTGCTGTCTCAGCCATACAATACAATTAAGCCGCTTTGTTTCGTAATTGCGATATGCGCGTTTCCAAACGCGCGATGTCCTTGCGCAACACGTGCAGACGCGCCGGTTTTTCCAATTGCGCGCTCGCCTGCTGCAAACGCAGGTTGAATATTTCATGGCGCAAATCGCGGCTCTTGGCCGCCAACTCCACCAGCGTCATGTCTTTGATTTCTGAAAATTTCATAACCGCTTAACTGGCGCGGCGGTGCCGCGCGATAAATTTCGTCTTGATGGGCAGCTTCGTTGCCGCCAGGCGCAATGACTCGCGCGCCTCCACCTCGGTGATGCCATCCACTTCAAATAAAATGTTTGCCGGGCGGATCACGGCCACCCAGCCTTCCAAAGGCGCCTTGCCCTTGCCCATTCGGGTTTCGAGCGGCTTCTTCGTAAATGATTTCTGCGGGAAGACGCGAATCCACATCTTTCCCCGCCGCTTCATGTTGCGGGCAATCGCCACGCGCGCCGCCTCAATCTGCTTGGAGTCCATCCAGCAGCGTTCGAGCGCCATCAATCCATATTCACCGAACGCAACCGTGTGGCCGCGTGTCGCCAGGCCCGCGCGGCTGCCGCGGTGCATCTTGCGAAACTTCACTCTATCGGGCTGTAGTGCCATATCAAAAATCCTCTTCCAAATCAGTTCGGGACGGTCTCAGCGGCCGGAGCGGCAGGGGCCGCGGCCTTTTGCGGCTTGTTTTCCCCTTTGCAAATCCAGCACTTGACGCCGAGCTTGCCATAAACGGTCAATGCCTCGGCAAACCCGTAGTCAATGTTTGCCCGCAGCGTATGCAGCGGCACGCGGCCCCAGTGATATTGCTCGACGCGCGCGAGTTCCGCGCCACCCAGCCGGCCCGCGCAACGAATCTTGATGCCTTCCGCGCCGAAATCCTTCGCCGTCTGCAATGCCTTTTTCATCGCGCGCCGGAACGACACGCGGCGCTCCAGCTGTAGCGCAACATTTTCCGCCACGAGCTGGGCGTCGAGCTCCGGCGTCTTCACCTCGACAATGTCCACGTAGACTTCCTTGCCCGTCATGCGACTCAATTCTTCCTTGAGCTTGTCAATTTCCGAACCTTTACGGCCGATAACCACGCCCGGGCGGGCGGTCAAAATTGTCACCCGGCAGCGGTTGGTCGCACGTTCAATCAAAATTTTGGGCACCGACGCCGTTTCGAGTTTCTTTTTCAGCAACTCGCGAATCAGCCGGTCCTCGTTGAGCAGCGGGCCGAATTCCTTCTTGCCGGCGAACCACTTCGAACGCCAGTCACGATTGACGGCGACGCGCAGACCGATTGGATTGGTTTTTTGGCCCATATTATTCGTCTGACAGGGTGATTTTGATGTGACAACGGCGTTTGAGGATGGGTCCGGCGGACCCGCGTGCCTTGGGAGTGAAACGTTTGATGATCATGGCCGAACCGGCAACGGCTTCCTTGATGCGCAAACTCTCCGGCTTGAGTTTGTTGTTGTTCTCCGCGTTGGCGATGGCCGATCGGAGGGTCTTGGCCACGAGCCGCGCCCCCTTGCGCGGGACGACCTGCAGCACCGCCTGCGCCTGCAAGGCCGGGAGCCCCTGAATCTGCCGCACCACCTCGCGCATCTTTTGCGCGGACATCGGCACGTTTTTCATGATCGCGTAGACTTCCATGCTATTTCGCCTCCGCCTTGGCCGTGTGCGCACCGTGTTTCTTGAACACGCGGGTCGGGGAGAATTCACCGAGCCGGTGGCCGACCATGTTTTCCGTCACAAACACCGGGTTGAAAACCTTGCCGTTGTGCACGGTGAACGTCAGCCCGACAAAATCCGGCGTAATCATCGAACGCCGCGACCAGGTCTTGATCGGTGTTTTTTGACTCGTGTCCTTCGCCTTCCGGATTTTGTCCAGCAGGTGAAAATCCACAAACGGACCTTTTTTGATCGAACGTCCCATAAAATTACTTGAGCTTCATTGGCCGACCGTTGCGGCGCACAATGATGAAACGGTTTGAATGTTTGTATTTGAGGCGGGTCTTGCCGCCCTTCGCGACAAAGCCCCACGGCGAAGTCAATTGCTGCCAGCCGCCGCCGCCCTTTGATTTGCCGGCGCCGCCGCCATTCGGATGGTCAACCGGATTCCGCGCCACGCCGCGGGTGATGCCGCGAATGCCGCGATGCCGCGAACGGCCCGCCTTGCCCAAAATCACGTTTTCGTGCTCGGCGTTGCCCACCTGGCCGATGGTCGCGTAGCACTCCTCGTTGATCCGCCGGATTTCGCCCGAGGGCAGCCGGATCTGCGCATAACCTTCGTCGCGCGACATCAACGTCGCAGCGCCGCCCGCCGAACGCACCACCTGCCCGCCATGACCCGGCGTCAGTTCGATGTTGTGAATCGCCAGACCGACCGGAATCGCCTTGAGCGGCAGCGCATTGCCGACTTCCGGCGGAGCCGCCGGCCCGCTCGAAATGGTTCCGCCGACCTTGATGCCCGCCGGCGCGATGATATAACGCTTTTCGCCGTCCTTGTATTGCAACAACGCCAGACGCGCCGAACGCATCGGATCATATTCAATCGCCGCCACCGTCGCCTCCACGCCGTGCTTGTTGCGCTTGAAATCCACGAGGCGGATTTTCTGCTTGTGCCCGCCGCCAATGCCGCGCGCAGTCACGCGACCGTACGAATTACGGCCACCGGTCTTCTTCCGCGTGACGACCAGCGACTTCTCCGGCGTCGTCTTCGTAATATCGCTGAAGTCCGCGATCGTAATATATCGCGTGGACGGCGTTAGCGGTCTAAATGTCTTAACTGGCATAAAAAACAAAAGTTTCAGCAGCAACTTTGAAGTCGGCAGGCCATCACTCCTGTCCCGGCAGGGAATCAGTTATCGGTCTGCAAACATGCTGTCCTTTCGCACTGAACAACCCAACCGCGCTGTGGCGCGATCAGGGTTTGCCTTCAAGCGAAACGGAGCGGAGAAAATATCAAATGCGCGCCCCGACGCAACAACTTTTTTGAAGAATTTTGAAGGGCTAAGTCATCCCCAAATCGGGCGGGATGGCGAGGTTTCCCTTATGGTTTGCTGCGTGTTTCCAGCAAGGTGCCGACGCTCGACAGGGTGGAAACCACATAGGGCACCATCACTGTCAGCAGCATCTTGAGCAAACGGCTCCAAGTTACCTGCCCGGAAAGGATTGCGTCACCGTGATTGATGGCGATGAGGATAAAACCCACGATCAGCGCGTATTTGAGCGCACGTTTGACCACCGAGGGCCGGAATGCCAGTTGAAACCATTCTTTCATGCGTGACCGACGATAAGCCATCGGCCGGATGGACTCAAGGTTGGCGGGACCATTAACCGGGACAAGTTGGATGCATCGGCGGCGCTGCGGCAAGTCCCGACGTGTCGGGAGAAAATGTCAATTACGCGGTCAAATGCCGGGAGGGACGGCATGTTGCCGTCCCTAATTTCAGGGACGCCGACACGGCGTCCCTCCCATTCCTCGAATCCGTAACAGACGCGGATGCCAAGCTCAAATCGCCAAACACGTCAGATGAAAAGTTTGAGGAGGTGGTGAAGTCGGCGCAGCAAGCCGCTGTTCTTGTCCTCGTTTATTGATTTTTAACCGCGAACCACGCGAAATAGCGAAAAACTAAAAAAACTGGAAGGTTGGGGACTCGTGGAACTCGTCCCTCCGAAGTTTCGTGTATTTCGTGTATTTCGCGGTTAATCAATTCCGTTCCGGCGGCGGGGCTCTGCTGGTTTATTGAGGTGGGGCGAGGCTACTGACAAGCCGGCTCGCGAGGACGCTCGCCCCACCAAAAAGGGCGGCGGTGCTGGTGCTTGTGAGTCCGCTCATTCAATGTCGGAACTGCGACTGTTTGCTGACCTTGGCCAGGCGTTTTTCCCAGTCGCCTTTGTTCGCCAAAGGATCAGCGTCCGTGCCCCAAAGTTTCTTCACCATCTCCCGCTGCGGCACAAACGGGCATTTCGCCTTCGGATTTTTGAAGGCGTCCTCCAGCTCGCGCAAGGCCAGTTGCGCACCGGTCATGATGGCCGTCGGACCGAACCGCCCGTTGAGCACCTGCGCCGCGTCGTCGAGCGCGCCCCAGCGCTCCGCGTGGGTGCGCCCCCACAGCGTCGGTTGCGTGTCCAGCCGTGCGAGATTCCAAAACGCAATTCGGATCTGCCGGACGGGTTTGAATTGTTTGCCTGTCAATTCCCGGAAAATATTTTCCAAAACCACATTGATGATCGAATTTTGAAATTGCGGCTCGCGAAAACGATGGCCGCCGCTGACCTCGCTGAAATCGGTGAACCGGACCGTCAGGCCAACCTCGCGCGCCTGCAATTGCTCGCGGCGCAACTGGCCAACCAGCCGCGTCGCCTCGCTCAACGTGAACGTCAGCGCCGCCTCGTAATCCGGCTCGTCATACGGCAGCGTGGTGTTGCTGGAAATGGTCGTGCGGTCCTTCACTTTGAGCAGCAGCGGCTCGTTCCACAGGCCGTTGGCGAACAGCCAGAGTTGCTGTCCCCAAATCCCGAATTTTTGCCGCAGCAACGGCGACGGCAGTCCGGCCACATGCCCAAAGGTCTCCGCGCCGAGCGCGGCCAGCGCGCGTTGCCGGTTTTTGCCAATACCGGAAAGTTCGCGCACGGAACGGTCCTTTAAAAATTCCTTTTCCTGCCCGGCTGGAATCTCGATGAAACCGGGCTTGGCCGCGTCGGTCGCGAGTTTGGCCAGCCGCGATGAATTGGCCAGCCCGGCGGATACGGGCAATTTCACCTCGCGCCAGATCCGATCGCAGATTTTCTTCACATAATTTTTCGGCGACGTATTTCGCCAGACATGCCGGTCCATCGTCGTGAAATCGAGAAAGCCTTCATCAATCGAGATGGGCACGAGCGTCGGCGAATACTCCTCCAGAATGCGGAACATCTCCTGCGACAAGCGGCGGTATTCGTCGTACTGCGGCCGGCACAGAACCCCCTTGGGACAAAGCCGCTTCGCCTCGAAGCATGCCATGCCGGTCTTGACGCCGAATTGTTTGGCCGCGCGATTGGCCGCGATGACGATGCCGTCGCCGCGCCGCCCGCCGCCGACCCAGACCGGGCGTTCCTGCAATCGGGGATTCAGGGCGATCTCGCAACTGGCGAAGAAGCTGTCGCCGTCCACGTGCAGGATGCGAATGGGTGCTTTGGCATTCACGGGCAAACCTTAATTGAACCAAATTCCAGGCCGTGTCAAATCCTCGCACGCCGGCATGGACAAATGCGGTCCAAGCCGCCGGAATCGCGCATGGGATTCACAAACCTGGTAGCCGCCAATGTGAATTGGCGGATATCTTTTTGGACGCTGATCTCCGCCGTTTGACAACGGCGGCTACACCAACGCTCCCAGGACAAAAAAACGGCGCGGAATGATTTCCGCGCCGTTCAGGTTTTCAAATTTCGTCTAGGTCAAAACAATCTTGTCGCCGTCCTTCAGCGTCACGATGGCCTTCTTCCAATCGGGCGCCCGGCCGGCCTGGGTCGTCCGCTGACGGCGCAACTTGCCATGCACGTTCAGCGTATTCACCTTGGTCACCTTCACCTTGAACAACTCCTGCACGGCCTGGCGGATTTCCGTCTTGTTGGCGCGGCGGTCGGCCACAACGGTGTATTGATTGTACTTCTCGCCCTGGCGCGTGCCCTTCTCCGTCAAACGGACGGTCTTGATGACTTCAAAAGCGTTCATGTTATTCCTTGGTCAGACGGGCTTCGAC
>Ga0265338_10004348_pt1 | contig 19192 bp, 14 predicted proteins | sample 42126metaG_FD_193579 | JGI IMG/M metagenome (GOLD analysis project Ga0265338, IMG submission 193579) | Rhizosphere microbial communities from Carex aquatilis grown in University of Washington, Seatle, WA, United States - 4-21-26 metaG | ecosystem: Host-associated > Plants > Roots > Rhizosphere...
CTGCTGCTGCACCGGGGGGAGATCGAGCGACTGGTCCGTAAGGCGTCGGAGCAGGGCCTGACGCTGATCCCGCTGTCGTTGTACTTCAAGGACGGCAAAGTCAAGGTGGAGCTCGCACTTGCCCGCAGTAAACGGACTTACGATAAGAGACAGGACCTGGCCAAGCGGGACGCGGCCAGGGAGGTTGACCGTGCCCTGCGGCGACGACGGTGACTCCGGAGGCGGTTGGTGACTGCGCGCTCTGGTGAACGGGGGAGCCACGCAGGCCGGCCCCGCGGCTCCGGCCTGCCATTTAACGTACCCGGGTTGTCCGGCCTCGGGACCCTCGGCTCGGCCAGGAACGGCGGCCGCGCCGCTGCCCCGGCCGCCCCGGCCGACGCTGGCGTGCCGTTCGCGTCCGACACCCCAGTGCTGCCCATGCCGGGCCCGCCCGTCTACCTGCCCGGTCCCGCCGGACCCCAGCCGGCCGACCCGCGCCCGGGCGCGGCCCCGCTCCCGGGTGCGGTCCCGCGCCCGGGCGCCGCACCGCCGGCCGGCCTACCGCCCCGCGGCCGCGCCAGCCGGCACCGCAAGCCGCCCGAGCGGCGCTTCCTCGGGTCCAAGAAGCTCCGGCTGGCGGCGGTGGTGGCGGTGGTCGCGGGTGTGCTCGCCGCGGGCTTCACCAACGGCTTCGGCAGCGAGGCGTCGGCCGCGCCGACGGTGCAGGCCTTCCTGCTCGACTGGCAGCAGGGCCGGTACGCCGCGGCCGCCGCCCTCACCGACGGCGGCGGCCAGGCGGTCAGCGCGCAGCTGGCGGCGGCCTACACCGACCTCGACGCCAGCAACGCGTTCTTCGCCCTCGACCACGTGACCCAGCACGGCGACACCGCGGTCGCCGCCTTCCGGGCCACCGTGAACCTGGCCCAGGCGGGCAAGCAGTGGACCTATACCGGGAAGTTCGGCCTGACCGCGCGCGGCGGCCACTGGGTGGTCAACTGGACGCCCGCCGTGATCAACCCGCGGCTGGCGGCGGGCCAGCGGCTCGCCGTGGTGACCTCGTTCGCGCCGCGGGCCGCGGTCGAGGACACGGACGGCAAGCCGCTGCTCACCAAGTCGGCCGACTACCGGATCGGCGTCTACCCGGGCAAGCTGAAGCACCCGGCGGCGACGGCGGCCGGCTTCAGCAAGCTGACCGGGCTGGACAGCCAGCAGGTGCTCGGCAAGATCCAGGCCGCGCCGCCCGGCGCCTTCCTGCCGCTGCTGACAGTTGACCCGGCCGGCTACGGCGCGCTGTGGCCGAAGCTGGCCAAGGTGCCCGGGCTCGAGGCCAAGCAGCAGAGCGAGCGGCTGTTCGCCTCCTCCGCCCAGGAGGTCGTCGGCTCGGTCGGCACCGAGAACTCCGCTGAGCTGCGCGACGAGGGCGCGGCCTACCAGCCGGGCATGACCGTGGGGCTGACCGGGCTCGAGCAGTCCTTCCAGGACCAGCTGGTGGGCACCCCGACAACCAGCGTGGTCGTGGTGAACGCGGCGGGCAGCAGCGTCGAGGCCCTGTGGAGCTCACCGGGCGGGCAGCCGGGTACCCCGGTCAGGACCACGCTCGACCGCACGGCGCAGGATGCCGCGGTGGCCGCCCTGGCCGGGCAGCCGAGCTCGGCCGAGATCGTGGCGGTCGACGTGGGCACCGGGGCGATCCGCGCGATGGCGGCCCACGAGGCGGGCAGCGTCCAGCTGCCGGACGGCGGCGCGCTCAACGCCAAGGCGGAGCCGGGCATGGCGTTCAGCATCGTGTCGGCGGCGGCGCTGCTGTCTACCGGCATCGGGGTGGACCACCCGCTGCCGTGCGAGCCGGTCGCCAACGTGGGCGGGGTGACGTTCACTTACCAGCCCGGAGCGTCGAGCACGGCCACGCTCGCGACTGACTTCGCTGAAGGCTGCGGCACCGCGTTCGCGAACATGTCCCGGACGCTCACCGCGCAACAGCTCACCAGCGCGGAGCGGTCGTTCGGCATCGGCGCCCGGTGGCAGCTGCGGCTGCCCGCGTTCTCCGGCTCGGCCCCTGCGGTCTCCGGCGAGGCTCAGGTGGCGGCGCAGGCGACCGGGGCGGGCGGCGTGCTGATGAGCCCGCTCGGCATGGCCACGGTGGCGGCCGAGGTGGCGTCGGGCACCGGGCACACGCCTACGCTGCTGTCCACCGACTCGTCCACCGCCCGGTCGCTGCCGCTGTCGGCCGCGCAGCTCAGTGAGCTGCGGCAGCTGATGCGGCTCGCGGTGGCCAAGGGGTCGGCGCGGGCGGCCGACGTATCCGGCCCGCCGGTGTACGGCCAGGCGGGCGTGGTCCAGTCCGGTAAGCACTCCTACCTGAGCTGGTTCGTCGGTTACCGGGGCGGGCTGGCGGTCGCGGTGCTGGAGGCCGGCACCAGCGCGTCAGCGGCCGCCGCCGCACTGGCCGGGACCTTCCTCAAGGCGGCCGGCTAGGAGCCCGCTGAATTAGACCGTTTCTGGCGTACTTCACCTTGGGTAGTGCCTGGTCAGCACCCTGACCGCCTGCTCGGGCGTCGCTAATTCAGCGAACTCCTAGTCCCGGGGCCGCCCATTTCATGGTCATGACCGGTCCCGGCCGGCCGGAGCCGCGGGCCCGGTTAGCATCCGGTCGCCGATTTGTGGCACACTGGTGACCGTGACGGCCGGCCTGATTATTATCGGCGGGCGCGTCGGCAGCTAGGGCAGGCCCTAGTCGCGGTCAGCGGATACACCAGCTGAGCCACGGTGCCGGCGCGCAGACCTCTCGCGTTCTCGCGAGGGGTCTTTTTGTTTGCCGCGACCACACGACCCCGGAGAAACGGAAGCGACGATGCCCGACGACCAGTTCCACGTCTACGACACCACCCTGCGCGACGGCGCGCAGCAGGAGGGGCTGAACCTCACGGTTGCCGACAAGCTGGTGATCGCCCGGCACCTGGACCGGCTGGGCGTCGGGTTCATCGAGGGCGGCTGGCCGGGGGCGATCCCGAAGGACACCGAGTTCTTCGGCCGTGCCCAGACCGAGCTAGACCTGCGGCACGCCACGCTGGCGGCGTTCGGCTCGACCCGCAAGGCGGGCGTGCGCGCGGCCGACGACCCCCAGGTGGCGGCGCTCCGCGAGTCGCGCGCCCCGGTCGTCACCCTCGTCGCCAAGAGCCACGACCGCCATGTGGAGCTGGCGCTGCGGACCACGCTGGCGGAGAACCTGGCGATGATCGCGGACACGGTGCGGCACCTGCGTGACGAGGGTCAGCGGGTATTCCTCGACGCGGAGCACTTCTTCGACGGCTACCGGTCCAACCCGGGCTACGCCCTGGAGTGCGTGCGGGCGGCGGCCGAGGCGGGTGCGGACGTGATCGCGCTGTGCGACACCAACGGCGGCATGATGCCGACCGAGCTGGGCGACATCGTCCGGCACGTGGCCGAGGCGACCCAGGCGCGGCTCGGCGTCCACTGCCACGACGACACCGGCTGCGGCGTCGCCAACACGCTGGTCGCGGTGGAGGCGGGGGTGAGCCACGTGCAGGGCACCGCCAACGGCTACGGCGAGCGCTCCGGTAACGCGAACCTGTTCAGCGTGGTGGCCGGGCTGCAGCTGAAGAAGGGCCAGCGGGTACTTGACGGCGAGGGCATCCAGGAGATGACCCGGATCGCGCACGCGATCAGTGAGGTCACCAACGTCACCCCGGACACCCACCAGCCCTACGTCGGCCTGTCCGCGTTCGCGCACAAGGCCGGTCTGCACGCGTCCGCGATCCGCGTCGATCCCATGCTCTACCAGCACATCGACCCCGCCGCGGTCGGCAACGACATGCGGATGCTGGTCTCCGACATGGCTGGCCGGGCGTCGGTGGAGCTGAAGGGCCGCGAGCTGGGCTTCGACCTGTCGGGCGACAAGGAGGTCATCGGCCGGGTCACCGACCGGGTCAAGGAGCTGGAGGCAACGGGCTACTCGTTCGAGGCGGCCGACGCCAGCTTCGAGCTGCTGCTGCGCGACGAGCTGGCCGGCGAGCGGCGGCGGCACTTCACCGTGGAGTCCTGGCGGGTGATCGTCGAGCAGCGCGAGGATGGCGTGGTCACCAGCGAGGCCACCGTCCGGCTGATCGCCAAGGGGGAGCGGGTGGTCGCCGTCGGCGAGGGCAACGGCCCGGTGAACGCGCTCGACCGGGCGCTGCGGGCCGCCCTCGAACAGACCTTCCCCGAGCTCGCCGCCCTGGAGCTGACCGACTACAAGGTGCGCATCCTCGAGGGCTCGGCGGGCACCGGCGCGATCACCCGGGTGCTCATCGAGTCGAGCGACGCCGAGGGCGGTTCCTGGTCCACCGTCGGCGTGGACGAGAACGTCATCTCCGCCTCCTGGCACGCACTGGAAGAGGCGGTCACCTACGGCCTGCTGCGGGCCGGCCGCGTCCCCGAGTAAACATCCGCTGACCCACCCGGAAGCGGCGCCACCCCAGCCGCTTCCGGTCCGCCGTGCCCCGGTCAGCCCACAAGGCACCCCGGCTCACGGTGGCCGCTGCCGCCGCGCACCGCCCACAAGGCACAGCGCGGCGGCAGCGCGGGCACCGCGGTTATCGTTACCTGGTGCGAAGTTCCGGGCGGGGCGGTGCAGCGGGCCCGGCCCGCTGGGCTGCCTCCGCCTTCTTCCTGGTGATGGGGCTGACCAACGGCGTATGGAACGCGCGCATCCCGGCCGCGAAGTCGCAGGCGCACCTGTCGGACGGCACGCTCGGGGTGGCGCTGTTCGCGGTGCCGGCCGGGCTGGTGATCGGCGCGGTGCTGGCCGAGCGGCTGGTCGACCGGGTCGGCAGCGCCCGTGTCGCCCGGGCCAGCGGGCTCGGCGTGTGCGCCGCCCTGGTGACACCGGGCCTGGCAGGCACGCTGCCGGGGCTGATGGCGGGCCTGTTCGCGCTCGGCGTCTGCAGTGGCACGGTGGACGTCGCGTCCAACGCGCAGGGCGTCCGGGTGGAGGCCGCTTACGGGCGCCCGGTCATGTCGTTGATGCACGCCTTCTACAGCCTCGGCGCGATCTTCGGATCGCTGGCCGGCGCCGGGTTCGCCACGGCCGGCGTCACGCTGCTGCCCTCGCTGGCCGCGGCCGCCGCGGTGAGCACGGCCATCGTCGCCGTCGCGGGCCGCTGGCTGCTCCCCGAGGCGCCCGCACCAGACAAGGGCCGGGCTGACCCGGGCAGCGGCCGTCCCGGGCCACCGAGCGGGCCCCGGCCTGCCGCCGCCGGCCCGGACGGCCCGAGCCCGGATAGCCCGAGCCCGGATAGCCGGAGCCAGGACGGCCCGAGCCCGGACAGCCGGCGGCAGGTGCGGCGGCTGGTCATCGCGCTCGGCCTGCTCGGCATCTGCGGCCTGGTCGGCGAGGGGGCGGCGGGCGACTGGTCCGCCGTCTACCTGCGGGACAACCTGGGCACCAGCGCGGGCGTGGCCGCCCTGGCCTATGCCGCCTTCTCGGTCACGATGACCGTCGGCCGCGCGGTCGGTGACCCCCTCATCCGCCGGTTCGGGGTAGTCCGCGTCATCCGCGGTGGCGGGGTCGCCGCCACCGCGGGCTTCGCCCTGGCCCTGGCCACGCCCAGCCCGGCCGCCACCATCGCCGGGTTCCTGGCGGTCGGCGCGGGCCTGTCGGTGGTCGTCCCGCAGGTGTTCGCGGCGGGCGGGCGGGCCGATCCCGGCCGCCCCGGGTCGGGCCTGGCCAAGGTGGTCGGCCTGGGCTACACCGGCCTGACCGCGGGCCCGGCCGTCATCGGCCTGGCCGCCAGCCGGATCGGGCTGCGCCTGGCCCTGCTCATCCCGCTCGTCCTGGCCGGCTGGATCGTGGCGGTGGCCCCGGTGCTGCGCGCCCGCCCGCCCGGGCCGGCCGCGGCCTCGGGTGTCACCGGGGCGTCCGGGAGCAACACCCAACCGTTCGGATAACTCATATCCGGATCGCGGAGCCGAGCGCCGCGGGCATACCTTTAGGGCATGGACGACAAAGAAATCATGGCGCGGATCAGCGACCTGATCGACACTGAGCACCAGCTGCGCGGCCAGCTGGCGACGGGTGAGCTCAGCTCGGAACAGGAGCGGATACGTCTTCGTTCTGCTGAAGAGGCGCTCGACCAGTGCTGGGACCTGCTGCGCCAGCGCCGGGCGCGGCGCCAGTACGGGGAGAACCCGGACGGCGCCGAGGCCCGCCCGGTGTCTGAGGTGGAGGGATACCAGCAGTAAGGTGCGGGCGGCGGTGCGGGGTACAAAGAAGCCAGCCGCGGCCCGAGGGCCCGGGGGCGCCCCGGAAGACGACTGCGAAGGAGCATCGTGCGTATCGCGAGGTTCGCCAAGGGCGACGGGGTTGCCTACGGCGTCGTTGAGGGTGACAGCGAGCAGCCGCAGGTCATCGCGGAGCTGTACGGTCACCCGTTCGGTGTCGACCCGGCGGGCGTGCGGTACACCGGGAACCGCTACCCCCTGGCCGAGGTGCGGCTGCTCGCCCCGGTGCTGCCGTCCAAGGTGGTGGCGGTGGGCAAGAACTACGCCGAGCATGTCAAGGAGATGCGTGACCTTTTCGGGGGACAGGAGCTGCCGGGTGAGCCGGTGCTGTTCCTCAAGCCGTCCACCTCGGTGACCGGCCCCGGCGACCGGATCGCCTACCCGGTGAAGATCACCGACCGGGTGGACTACGAAGGCGAGCTGGCGGTGGTCATCGGCCGGCTCTGCCGGGACGTGCCGCGGGAGCGCGCGGCCGACGTCATCTTCGGCTACACCTGCGCGAACGACGTGACCGCGCGGGAGCTGCAGGCGAAGGACGGGCAGTGGACCCGGGCGAAGGGCTTCGACACGTTCTGCCCGCTCGGGCCGTGGATGGAGACCGGTGCCGACCCGGCCGACCTGGGCATCACCACCACCGTCAACGGGTCCGTCCGGCAGCACGCCCGCACCTCGGAGCTGCTATGGAGCGTGCCCGCGCTGATCGAGTACGTCTCCTCGGTGATGACCCTGCTGCCGGGTGACGTGCTGCTGACCGGCACACCGGAAGGGGTCGGCCCGCTGACCGACGGTGACGAGGTGTCGGTGACGATCGAGTCGATCGGCACGCTGACCAACCGGGTGGTCATCCGCGACTAGCGCCAGCCGCCGGCGTGGCGCTACGTTTAGTCCCGGATCGCCTACGCCGGCGCATATTGTTGGGCAATGGCAGGCGACTGGGGCTGGACCCGGTCCCGCCGGGGCTGGTACCGGTCACCGACTGGCGCCCGGCGCCCGGCGACCCCCGGTCCGAGCAGAAGATCCCGGTCTACGGCGTGGTGGCGCGCAAGCCCTAGCGGCCCGTCCCGGCGGGCAGGTGCTCGCGCAGGTGGGCCAGTTGGCGCTCGGTGTGCGACAGCGGCCAGCTGTGGCCGCTGTAGGGGAAGACCGCGATCTCCTTGTCCGCGCTGATCTCGTTGTAGGCGGCGAACACGGTGGACGGCGGGCAGACGTCGTCCATCAGCCCCGCGCTCATCAGCGTGGTCGCGGTGACCCGGCGGGCGAGCAGCGCGCAGTCCACGTACCGCAGCGTGTCCAGCGCGGCCCCGGCCAGCGCGCTGTTCTCCGCCAGGAACTCCGGCACCTCGGTGTACGGGGGCCGCGGGGCGAGGGTGATCGCCCGCTGGATGTCGCACAGGAACGGCACGTCGGCGTGGCACACCCGTACCACGTCCGCCCGCAGCGCCGCCGTGGCCAGTGCAAGGGCGCCGCCCTGGCTGCCGCCGGTCACCGCCACCGGCTGCCCGGCCCCGGCCCCGGCCCCGGCCCCGGCCCCGGCCCCGGCCCCGGCCAGCTCGAGCCCGGCATCGATCGCGAGCACCGCATCGGTGATCATCCGGGTGTAGTAGTAACGCTCCGGGCTGGTGATGCCCCTGGTCATCACGAGCGAGTTCTCCGGGCCGGTGGCGTCCGGCCCGTCCGGGGTCGCGCCCGAGGTCCACCGGCCGCCCTGGCCGCGGCTGTCCATCACGAACAGCGCGTAGCCGAGCGCGGGCAGCAGCACGTGCTCGGTGGGCGTGCCCCGCCCGCCGCCGTACCCGATGAACTTGACCACCAGCGGCGCCCCCGGCCTGCCGCCCGGCCGCAGGTACCAGGCCCGCACCCGGTCCCCGGCGGCCCCGGAGAACTCGACGTCGAACACCTCGACCGGGTCGTACAGCCGGGGCTGGTGCGGCGTCACCACGGCCGGCCGGGCCAGTGCCCGCGCCTGGGCGATGCGCTCGGCCCACCACGCGTCGAGCCCGTCCGGCTCAAGCGTGCCGGTCCGGTACTGGCGGAGCTGCTCAAGCGGCAGGTCGTACCACGGCATGGCCGCCTACCTTAGCAGCCGTCCCTGGTGGTGCGGTCTGCCCGCTGCTCAGCGGTCGGCGATCTTGAACACCGTGACGCCGAACGGTGGCAGCGTGACCCGGTCCGCCACCCCGGTCTCGCCGAGCGGGGTCAGCCCCCGGGGCGGTAGCCGGTCGCCCGCCGCGGCCAGGGCCGGCTTGACCGTGAGTTCCTCGGCCGCATGGCTGGCGAGCACCGCGAAGCGGGTGCCGTCCCGGTGCACCAGCATGTCGCAGGCGACGTCGGGGTCGTCGACGGTGACCGGCCGCCGGACCCCCGCGTGGGTGGCGAGCGCACCGTACAGCGCGGCGGTCGCGTCCGGGTTGACCCGGGCGGCGGCGGAGGCCATGTACTCGAGCGGGTAGGTGCACAGGATCAGCGAGCCGCGGCCGGCCTGGCGGCGCAGCAGCGCCGGGCGGCCGCGGGAGTCGGTCCCGATGACTTCGGCCGTGACCGGGGTGACGGGCAGGTAGGCGCGGGCGTGCTCGTTCCCGGCGACCGGGAAGGTGAGCGTGGTGCCCCGGCTGAGGCCACCGAAGTCCCTGGTCAGGGTCAGCTCTACCAGGGCGTCGGTGATCTGGTCGACCGGGCCGACGTCGAGCTGGTGGCAGATGCCGAACAGCTCGTTCATCGCGCCGTAGGAAGGGCCGCGGTGCCAGGACACGTCGCCCGCGCAGTAGGAGACGTAGACGGTGGCGCCGTCGCGGGCCAGCTGCTCGAGTTCGCCGGCGGTGGTGGCGAGCAGTTGCTTGACCGACGGTGCCAGGTAGAGCCGCGCGCCCGCCTCGATCCCGGTCGTCTCCCTGGTCAGCCGGGGCGCCAGGTCGGCCAGCCGGGCGGCCGTATAGGCCTGGTGGAGGGACCGGGCGACGGCGGCGGGGCCGTCGGGCGAGGTGAACGGGTACCGGGTGTCCAGGTAGCCGGACACGATCAGCGCGGTGTCGGTGTCGGCCCGCTCGCAGTGCGCGAAGTCGACCGCGTCGAGCGTTTCCGCGAACTGCCGCATCTCGTTGAGGGTGGGCTTGGGGGTTCCGTGGACGTCGGTGAGCCCGAAGTTCTGCTCGAACGCGTGGTGCCGGTAGGGGTCCTGGCGGGGCAGCGTGAAGTCGGTGTTGTTCCACGCGATCCACCCGGTCGCGCCGGCCAGCAGCGTGCTGTGCAGCAGGTGCCGGTAGTAGGTGGCCGCGTTCTCGTCGGCGGCGAAGTCGGAGCTGACGCCGAACTCCTCCATGATCACCGGCTTGCCGAAGGTGCCCGACAGCTCGCAGGCGACGGCGGCGGCGTAGCGCTGCCGGACCGGGTCGTCTCCCAGCGGGTAGACGTGGGGGCCGAGGAAGTCCGCGATGGCGGCCGTGTCGGCCAGCCGGAACCCGTTGTCGCGGCCGGTCACCTCGATTCCCCAGGCGCCGTCGCCGAGCGAGAAGGGCTGCCCGCCGCCGGCCGCGCGGACCGCGTCCCTGATGATCCGGGCCCAGGTGGCGACGACCTCGTGGCCGGTGTCCGACCCGCCGTAGAGCGGCATCTCGTTGGAGACCAGCCAGCCGGCCACGGCCGGGTGCTGGTGGAAGCGGCGGGTCATCTCAGCCGCGAACCAGGCCTGCCGGCCGACCATCCAGACGTCGCTGTACAGGTCGCGGCCGCCGCGCCAGGCCGGGTCCCAGTTCTCGCCCGACATGTGGCCGACGATGAAGGTGGGGATCGTGCTGAGGCCCGCGGCGGCGTGCTGGTCGAGGAAGTCGGCGTACCGCGCGGTCATCGCCTGGTCGATCTCGTAGGGGCCGGGCATGAAGTCCGGCCAGTAGAAGAACGACCTGGTCATGGTCAGCCGGTGGCGCTTGAGCACGGCCAGCTCGGCGGCGACCACGGCCGGGTCGTAGCGGCGCCACATCAGCGGGCCGCCGGCCCGGGACCAGAAGTTCGCGCCGAGCCAGCTGACGGGCGCGCCGTCCGTCGTGACCCGCGGTGTGTTCCTGCGCACGTGGCCTCCTGTGCCGGCGGCTGCCCGGGACGGCCGCCCCCTGCCCTGGGGGCTTCCATCGTCGAGCTTACCGTCATTTACTTTATCGGTTAAGTAGTGGATTGCCCAGGTCGATGCGGGGGCGGACCAGCCTGCGGGACGCGTCCCGGACTTTCCCGGGATGCGTCCGGCACGCGTCCCGGACGCGTCCCGGTTATACTTAACCGGGATAGTGCCAGCGGTTCACGGGGGCTGCGAGGGGGCCTGATGAAACGCCCGACGATTAGCGACATCGCGCAGCGGGCCGGGGTGACCAAGGCCGCGGTCTCCTTCGCGCTCAACGGGCAGCCGGGCGTCTCCGCCGCGACGCGGGAGCGCGTCCTCGCCATCGCCGAGGAGATCGGGTTCCAGCCGAGCAGCGCCGCGCGGGCGCTGACAGCGGGCAAGGCCGGTGCGTTCGGCCTGGTCATCGACCGGCCCGCGGGTACCCTCGGCATCGAGCCGTACTTCATGCAGCTGGTCTCTGGTATCCAGTCCGAGCTGGCCGCGCACCAGGTCACCCTGCTGTTCACGCTGGCCGGGGACGCCGACGCCGAGATCGAGCTGTACCGGCAGTGGTGGGCCCAGCGGCGGGTGGACGGCGTCTTCGTCGTCGACCTGCAGGTGGGCGACCGGCGCATCCCGGCCCTGGAGAAGCTGCGGATGCCCGCCGTGGTGGTCGGCTCGCCGCGCGGGGCCGGCTCGCTTCCGGCCGTCTGGCAGGACGACCGGGCCGCGGTGGACATCGCGGTCGGCTACCTGGCGGCCCAGGGCCACCGGCGGGTCGCCCGGGTCGGCGGCCGGGCCGCGTACTGGCACTCGGTGCTGCGCCGCGACGCGTTCACGGGGGCCGCTGCCGCCGCCGGGCTGACCGCGTTCTCGGTCGAGGCGGACTACACCGCCGAGCACGGCGCCCAGGCGACGGTGGGGCTGCTGGGCGCGGCCGAGCCGCCGACGGCGATCCTTTACGACAGCGACGTGCTGGCGGCCGCCGGGCTTGGTGTCGCGCAGCGGATGGGGGTCAGCGTGCCGGGCCGGGTGTCCCTCATCTCCTGGGACGACTCCGCGCTGTGCGAGCTGGTGCACCCCGCGCTGACCGCGCTGCGCCGGGACGTTGCCGGGGCCGGGGCGGCCGCTGCCCGCATCCTCCGCGCGCTGGCGGCCGGCGGCCGCCCGGACAGCGTGATCGAGGCGGTGCCGTCGCTGCAGGTCCGGATGAGCTCGGGGCCGGCCGGCGTGGCCGGGATCGCGGACGCTCGCCGCACCGCCTGACCGCCCCTGGCCGCCGATTGGGGCCGATTGTCCCTCGTTGTCAGTCCCAGGGTCCCTACCGGGCGGAAACCCGCACAACTCTGATTGCCCTGTGAGCAAATACGCGAACGGCTCTTTACGGGAATGCCGCTCCGGGTTGACACTTAACCGGTATAGCTCAGTCGCTCAACGGCGAGACCGCGGCAGGCGGGACGGAGCAGCCTCCGCCCCGGGACTTCGGCACCGCACCGCGAGCGGACCAGCACCCCGGAAAAGGGGGCGGTCACGGGGCGGCCGGCACGCCGGCGCGGCACCCTTCCCGCCCGCGACTGGTCCCCGGACCGGGGTTGTCGCAGGAGTGTTAGTAGGGAGGTTGGAGCAGGTGAAACCGACAAGGATTACTGACGGTAAGGCGTGGCGTTACGGCGCCGCGGCCGTTGCCGTGCTGGCGCTTGGTATCACGAGTGCCTGCACGGGCAGCTCGACGTCAGGTGGCGCTGGCTCGTCGCCATCGGGATCGGCGTCCGGTTCGACGGGCGGCGGGGTGACCAGCTTGCCCAGGAGCGAGACGCTGTACACAAGCGGTAGCGCCTACGGTCCGCCGGTGAACTGGAACCCGCTCGACACCGGCGCGTACGCGACGGGGACGCAGGGACTCATCTACGAGCCGCTGTACCTGTACGACCCGCTCAAGAACTCTTATTCCCCCTGGCTGGCGACTGGCGACGAGGCGTCCGGCTGGCATGGAACCACGTACGTCATCAACGTGCGCTCCGGGGTGAAGTGGAGTGACGGCCAGCCGCTTACCGGCGCCGACGTCGCCTACTCCATCAACCTGGCGCGCACCAACGCCGCGGACCCGTACTCGGCCAACGTGGCCACAGTGGCCGCGGCCACAGCGAGCGGTAACACGGTCACCGTCACCTTCAAGGGAACCCCCGGATACACCGAGTTCACCGGCTACCTGTGGCGGGCACCGGTCATCCCGCAGCACGTCTGGTCCAAGCTCCCGGCCAGCCAGATCGCCACCGCGGCGAACGCCAACCCGGTGGGCAGCGGCCCGATGACGGTGAAGACCGCCAACACCCAGCAGGTCGTCTACCAGACCAAGCCGGGCTGGTGGGGCACGGCCGCGCTCGGCCTTTCCTTCAAGTTCAAGTACCTGGTGGACGTGGTCAACAGCTCCAACCAGCAGGAGCTGAGCCAGCTGCTGGCAGGCAACGTGGACTGGTCCAACAACTACCTGCCCGGCGTCAACCAGCTGGCGGGCGCGCAGCAAGGCCAGAGCGGTTACGCGCTGAAGTTCTTCTACTCCTCGAACCCGTACATGCTGTCGGGTAACACGGTGTGGCTTGAGCCGAACACCAGCAAGGCACCGATGAGCAACGTCAACTTCCGCCGGGCTCTCGCCTACGCGCTGAACCCGCAGGCGATCGCCCAGGCGGTGTACGGCGGCATCGCGGCGCCCGCCAACCCCACCGGCCTGCTGCCCACGCTGTCCAAGGCCGGCTTCATCGACCAGGCGGTGGTGCAGCAGTACGGCGCCACTTACAACCCGGCCAAGGCCAAGCAGCTGCTGGCATCCTCGGGCTATCACGGCCAGACGCTGACGCTGATGGCGCCGTCGGGCTGGTCCGACTGGAACACGGCGCAGCAGGTGATCCAGCAGCAGCTGCAGGCTGTCGGGATCAACGTGCAGGTGGTCCAGCCGCAGGCGCCGCAGCGCACCAACGACATCACCAACGGCAATTACGACCTGGCGCTGGACAACAATGCCGGCCTCGACTCGACCCCGTGGTCGTACTTCCAGCGGGTTTACCAGCTCCCGATCGAAAAGGCACAGTCCGCCCAGCTGAACTGGGAGCGGTACAGCTCCCCGGCCGACTGGAACCTCGTCCAGCAGGCGGCCACCGTCCCGCTGACCGACACCGCCAAGCTGAACCAGATCTACTCGCAGCTGGAAAAGGACTTCCTCCAGCAGCAGCCGCAGATCCCGCTCTGGTACAACGGCGTCTGGTTCCAGGGGAACACCCAGTACTGGCAGAACTACCCGTCGAGCACGGGCGGCAACCAGAACATGCCAGCCATGTGGAACAACGGTTACCTCGGCTCGATGACCACCGTTGTCGGCCTCGCCCAGTTGCAGCCCTCGCCGCAGAAGACCAGCTGACAGGCACTCGCAACCGATCCGATTAACCACCAATGGTCCGCTCAGCGACCTGCCCGCAGGATTCCCCATCCGGGCTGCGGGCAGGGCGCGGGGGCCGTTGACCAGACCCGGGAGCCTGGCCGTGCAGCGCTATCTCTTCAGGAAACTGATCACCTACATGCTGGCGTTCTTCGTCGGCGTGACCATCGACTGGGGCATCCCGCACCTGATGCCGGGTGACCCGATCCAGAACCTGCTGTCGCGGTTCTCCCTTACCTCCTCGTCCTACGCGGCGCTTTACCATGACTTCGCGCAGTCGTTCGGGCTCAACGTGCCGCTCTGGCAGCAGTACCTGGACTTCTGGAAGGGCGTGCTGACCGGCAACATGGGGATCAGCGTGTGGGCCGCGCCCGCCAAGGTGACGACGCTCGTCTTCAACTCGATGCCCTACACGCTGGCGCTGCTCATCCCGGCCACCGTGCTGTCCTACGTCATCGGCAACCGGCTGGGCGCGGCGGCGGCCCGCCGCAAGTACCTGGACAACTCCGTCCTCCCGCTCGGGTACATCTTCCAGGCGATCCCGTACCCGTGGCTCGCCCTGGTGGTTCCCTACCTGCTCGGCAGCGTGTGGCACGTGTTCCCGATCTCGTTCGGCTACGACCAGGGGCTCACGCCCGCCTGGAACTGGACGTTCATCGCCTCCCTGCTCGACCACTGGTTCCTGCCGTTCCTGACCGTGTTCATCGTGAGCCTCGGCGGCTGGGCCATCGGCATGCGGAACCTGGTCATCTACGAGCTGGAGAACGACAGCTCCCGCTACCTGCGCGCGCTGGGCGCCAGCGAGCGGGTCGTCCGCCGGTACGCGTACCGGAACGCGTCGCTGCCCCAGCTGTCGGGGCTCGCGCTGCAGCTCGGCGTGCTCATCGGCGGCAACATCGTCACCGAGATCGCCTTCAACTACCCGGGCCTTGGTCACCTGATCTTCCAGGCGATCACCAACAATGACTACTTCCTGCTCCAGGGCATCTTCATCTTCATCGTCATCGGCGTCCTGGTCGCCAATTTCATCATCGACCTGGTCTTCGTCTCGGTTGACCCGAGAACCCGGCTCAGCATGCAGGGAGCGTCGGCATGAGCGAATCAGTCAGCGACGCACCCCAGGTCCCGCGGCCCGGCGCGATCCCGGCGGTGGCGCCTGAGGTCGCCGCGGTGGGCCTGCCAGGCGGCCCCGGTCCCGTTTCCGCGGTCCCCGGCCGCAGGCGCAGCGACTTCGCCTATTACGGCCTGCGGAACAAGAAGCTGGTCTTCGGCCTGAGCCTGGAGCTCTTGCTGGTGCTCTTCGCGATCATCGGGCCGATGATCGCGAAGTACCCGCCACGGGAGATCACCGGGTTCCCGGTGCAGCACCCGGGCACCCGGTTCTGGCTCGGCACCGACATGCTCGGCGAGGACCTGTTCTCCCAGCTGGCTAACGGCCTGCGCGAGTCTTACCTGGTGGGCGTGCTCGGCGCGGGATCCGCGGCGCTCGTGGGCATGACGCTCGGTTTTATCGCGGGCTGGCGCGGCGGCATCCTGGACGAGGCCTTGCAACTGCTCACCAACATCATCGTGATGATCCCCAGCCTCGTCCTGCTGGTCGTGATCGGCTCCTACATGTCCGCCAAGAGCGTTCTCTTCGAGGGCGTGTTCATCGGCCTCACGACCTGGCCGTGGGTGGCCCGGGCGGTCCGGGCGCAGACGTTCTCGCTGCGCGGCCGCGAGTTCGTCGACCTCGCCAAGCTGTCAGGCAAGCGCCCGCTGTCGATCATCGTCTCCGAGATCGCCCCGAACATGGCGTCTTACCTGTTCCTGGTCGTCATCCTGCTGTTCGGCAGCTCGATGCTGCTGGCGGCCAGCTACGACTTCCTCGGGCTCGGCCCGACCAACGTGGTCTCGCTCGGCTGGACCATGAACCAGGCCCAGGCCAACGCGGCGCTGATCTACCACTGGTGGTGGTGGTTCATACCGCCGGGCGCCGTCCTGACCGCGATGGTCGCTGCCCTGCTCGTCGCCAACGTGGGCCTCGATGAGGTATTCAACCCGAAGCTGAGGGAACAGTGAGCGTCAACGTCCAGGGCCTTTCCGTGGCCTACCGCAGCCACCGGGGCGACGTGACCGCCGCCGACAACGTCAGCTTCAGCGTCGCCGACGGGGAAATCATGGGGCTGGCGGGGGAATCCGGCAGCGGCAAGTCGACCATCGGCAATGCCCTTGTCTACCTGGACCAGCGGATGAAGGCCACCGGCGGGGCGGTCACGGTGGACGGCCGGGAACTGCCGATCGCGGATAACAGGGCGATGCAGCAGCTGCGGATGACCACGGTGTCCCTGGTCCCCCAGTACGCCATGTCCGCGCTGACCCCGACCAGGAAGATCGGCCAGCTGATTACCGACCTGCTGAAATCGCATCACATCGATAACCGGCAGCGGGTCATCGCCGAGATGAAGCGGCGCCTCGAGCTGATCGGCCTGCGGGAGGACGTGCTCAGCAAGTACTCCTTCGAGCTGTCCGGCGGCATGCGGCAGCGGGTAACCATCATCATGTCCACCCTGCTGAACCCGTCGCTGCTCGTCGCGGACGAGGTCACCTCGGCGCTCGACGTCTCCACTCAGCGGGCGGTGGGAGAGATGCTGCTCGAGTTCCGGGACCGGGGCTACGTCAAGTCGGTCATCGCCATCACCCACGACCTGTCGATCCTGGCGCAGGTGGCCGACTCCATCGCGATCATGTACGCCGGCCGGCTGGCGGAGCGGGCGGAGACCGGGACGCTGGTGGAAAGCCCGCTGCATCCCTACACCCAGGCACTGCTCGCGTCGCTGCCCGCGGTGGGGATGCGGCACGACCAGGCCACGCTCGCCGGGATTCCGGGCCGTCCGCCGTCGCTGGTGAACCCGCCGGCCGGGTGCCGGTTCCGTGACCGCTGCCCGTTCGCGTTCGCCGCGTGCAGCGAGACCCCGCCGCTGGCGGAAGTCAGGCCCGGCCACCTGGTCGCCTGCTGGAAGGTCAGCCAGGAGCACGCCGGGGAACCGGGGACCGGACAGCAGCGACCGCTGGCGTCGGTGCCGGTGAAGGAGCAGGCATGACCACCCTCAAGCTCGACCAGGTTTCCAAGCTGTACCGGGCCACCTCCCGGGCAGGCGGCCTTACCCCGGCCCTGCGCAAGGTCAGCTTCGAGCTGCGGCCGGGCGAGGTGATCTCGCTGATCGGGGAGTCGGGCAGCGGCAAGACCACCATCGGCCGGGTGCTGCTGCGCCTGGTGCAGCCAACCTCGGGCACGGTCACCTTCGACGGCAAGGACATCGCCACCTACTCCGCCCGCGGGCTGAAGGACTACTACCGGCAGGTCCAGGGGGTGTTCCAGGACCCGTTCAGCTCCTACAACCCGGTCTACCGGGCGGACCGGGTCTTCGACCTGGTGCGCCGGTCGTACTTCGGGGCCGCGGGCGACAAGGAATGGTCCGCGCGGGTGGACCAGGCGCTGGACGAGGTCGCGCTGAACCCGGGCGACGTGCTCGGCAAGTACCCGCACCAGCTGTCCGGCGGCCAGCAGCAGCGGTTGCTCATCGCCCGCGCCCTGCTGCTCGACGTCAAGGTGCTTGTCGCCGACGAGATCATCTCCATGCTCGACGCGTCCACCCGCGTGGACGTGCTGAACCTGCTGGTCAAGCTCAAGCGGCAGGGCCTGGCGGTGCTGTTCATCACCCATGACCTGTCGCTCGGCAACTACGTCTCCGACCAGACCATCCTGCTCCGGCACGGCGCGATCGTGGAGATGGGGGCGACGGAGAAGGTCTTCGGCAACCCGCGGCACGAGTACACCAAGATGCTGCTGTCGGCCGTGCCCGAGCTGCACCGTAAGTGGCAGCACTCGCCGATCGGCCCGGTCCCGGCCGCGGCGGGCGCGCCGCTTCCCGGTGCCGCGGGCGGAGCCCCGGCCGCCACGCTCACCCGGGCCAGCCTGGTTGACGAGATGGCCCACGCGGAGCAGGTGGTCAAGCGCGACCTGCGGGCGGTCCTCGGCACCCGGCGGGCGGCGGCAAGCGGCCGGTCGCCGGTCGCGGTAGCGCTGGAGCCCCCGGTGCTGCGCGAATTCGAGCCCGGCCACCTGGTGGCCGACCCGGAGTGACCGGGAAAGCGAGACGGCCCTGGTGCTAACTCAGCACCGGGCCGTCTTCGTGTGTCGCTGGGGTACCAGGACTCGAACCTAGACTAGCAGAGCCAGAATCTGCCGGGCTGCCAATTACCCCATACCCCAATGGCAACGCGAGCCGGCCGTCCCGCCTTCACGGGCTTCCGTACCGCGCCGCTGTAGTGTATCGAATCCCACGCCCCAGAGCGAACGGGAACGGCGGTCACCGGTGTCCCCGCTGCCGCCGGCGGGGATGCTTCCCCGGTACACACGGGTCTCGGGAGGCATGACGTGCTCATTCAGGCTGCGCTTAACGGCGGGACGACCCGGGACGCGCACCGCGGCGTGCCGTTCACGCCGGCCGAGCTGGCGGCCGAGGCCCGGGCGGCCAAGCTGGCCGGGGCGGGCGCGTTCCACCTGCACCCGCGCGACGCGGCCGGGGAGCAGACGCTCGAACCGGAGCACGTCTTGCCCGCGGTGGCGGCGGTCCGGGCGGCCACCGGGCTGCCGGTCGGGGTGACCACCGGGATCTGGACGGTGCAGGGTGACCTCCGGCGGCGGCTCGACCTGGTCGCTGGCTGGGCGGGCGACGGCCGCCCCGACTACGCCTCCGTCAACATGAACGAGCCCGGCATCGAGGACCTGGCCAGCCTGCTCACCAGCCTGGGCATCGGCATCGAGGCAGGCGTCTGGGGGCCGGCCGACGCCCGGGTGCTCGGCGCGAGCGGTTTCCGCGACCGGATCAGCTGGGTGCTGATGGAACCGGTGGACCAGGTGCCCGCGGCCGCGGTCGCCACCGCCGCCGCGGCCGCCGCCGAGCTGGCCCGGCTCGGCGTCACCGCCCGCCAGGTCCGCCATGGCTACCACGCGGCCACCTGGCAGGTGCTGCGCGCCGCGCTGGCAGACGGCCAGGACATCAGGATCGGCCTGGAGGACACCACCGTGCTGCCGGACGGCGCCGCCGCCGCCGGCAACGCCGACCTGGTGGCCGCCGCCGCCAAGCTGGCCCGCGAATCCTGACATTTCCGCAGCCTGTGGTCACCGCCGTCGTTCGTGTTGGCTCCACTCACCGTGAGGCGGTATGGTGTACCTCGCCGGGGATGCGGAACCCCCGGCGACTATTTCGGCCCCGTCGTCTAGAGGCCTAGGACGTCGCCCTCTCAAGGCGGTAACGCCGGTTCGAATCCGGTCGGGGCTACTCGGTACAAGGGGCCCCTGCCCGCAGGAAGCGCGGGCAGGGGCCCCTTGTCGTTTACCCGGGGGGCGCCCCCGGGCCCCCCGGTGC
>Ga0265338_10004349_pt1 | contig 19186 bp, 11 predicted proteins | sample 42126metaG_FD_193579 | JGI IMG/M metagenome (GOLD analysis project Ga0265338, IMG submission 193579) | Rhizosphere microbial communities from Carex aquatilis grown in University of Washington, Seatle, WA, United States - 4-21-26 metaG | ecosystem: Host-associated > Plants > Roots > Rhizosphere...
CTGGCTGCCATGGATTTCCGCGAACCATCTTTACGGCATCATGGGCTTGGAAGAATATGATCCCGCGCTGTTCAAGCTGATGTCCGTCAAGTCGCCCGGAGTTCCCGGGGCCGCGGCACCTTAACGTGGGCTCTTAGCCGTAACCATGCAGGTGGTTCGGGCACCGCGCCCGCCTCGGGCGCAGTGAACCGCGCCCTCGCGGTTCACGCAAGCGCTCGAATTCGTCCCACCGTTTGGTGACTTCCCACGCCACCGATGTTCGGCGCGGCGCACCGAACAGCAGCCGAGGGGCTGCGCTCCTCGAATATTCAACTGCATGGGTTCCGTTAGACGGCTTGAGCCACATATCAAGACGCGGCGCCCGTCCTTCTCGGCGATCGCCTGCCTGGCACCCGAAACAGTGTGTCAAATCCGCCGTTTTGAGCATTCCTACTCATATACCGAGGCAATATTCGGTTGTATTGTTTTTCGCAAATTATCCACGCATATGAGAAAAACAATTCTTTCGACATATTTAATCGCCGTGCTAAGCGCTCTGACCACCGCGGCACGCGCGGACGAGGTCGTCTGGTCACAAGACTTTGAGGCCGAATCACTCGGCCAGTATGGTTCGACCGAACCTTACGGCACTGTTCCCTCATTCAACATCGTCACACCGGGAGCGGGCGGAACCGGTCAGGCGGCTGAAATCACCTTCAACGCCACGAACGGCGTTAGTATTAATTTTCAGGCGCAAACCTATCAGTATCCAGCCAGCGGCAACACCGCCACCGCTTTGGCAAACTACACCCTCGAAATGGACATGGCCATCCAAGGAGCAAATCCGGGGTTCAATATGGAGATTTCCGTCGAGGGACCCGATGGCACCACATTTGGCGGCCATGTCAGCCGCTGGACGGTGGCAGCCGCCAACCTTCCGACCGCCGGAGCGGGTTACGTACACATTACGCTGCCACTGAGCAATTCAGTCCCCGGAAATGCTAACATGCCTATCGATCCGACCTCCAGCGAATTCAGGATTGCGTTTGGAGCGCTCGCTTTTCCGGGCCGCATAGACGCCGTTCCTGAAACGATTGACATCGACAACCTTCAAATCACGATGAGCGATATTGTCGTGACGAACCCGCCGCCGGTACTCAATATAGTCAAGGCCAAACCCGGGTTGAGAATTTTCGAGCAGAACGGCGGATCAGTTTTCACACAGGAAGGAATTGGAACCGTTGACACCAACCAGGCCTGGGTTGGTTCGACCCCGGCGAATCCCACGACCTATAAAATCGCAATTTCGAGTTTTCCTTCTGAACCCAACACTGCCCTGCATATGCAGTTTGTTCAGGCGTCCGTGATCAATCCGTTTGTCGCCTATGGAAATCCGAATACCATGGATTGGACCATTCGGCGTGATGTTTCCGGGTTTTTCTCACAGACCGTTGCCTGGAAAACCAACTTGCCCGGAAACGGAACTCTGACTAACGGTGTGCCGGTCAACGACGCGACCAACACCAGCACCACCGGAGTCGGCACCTGGACCTTGACCTTTACCAATGATACGGATGGCACCTTGACGGCGCCGGATGGGAGCACCAACGCATTCTCCTTGCCAACGGATATGGTGGCACTATTCACGAATCCCGTGGTGATTGCCATCGGAACAACCCCGGGTAGTCCGGCTGGATTCGGCCAATTCTTCGACCTCAATCGGATCACCATCACGAATTCCGCCGGCGTGGACGATGACGATTTTACGAAGGACGATACTTTGAACACCAATCTATGGAATCCGGCCTTTTCGCTGGACGCGGGGAGCGTGTTCCAAGTCTCTACCAACACGCCTCTGTGGATCAATTGGACGACTCCCGATGACGGATTCGGATTGGCGACCAAAGCCAGCCTGACCGCCGCCAACGACTGGCTCTCGCCAGATTATTATGGCGGTGGAAACGCCACCAACTCGACGCCTACCAAGATGGGACTGACCAACAAGTGGACTTTGATCCCGAGCGCATGCCTGCCAACCACAGACGGAACGGTGGGAGGCCCGGTTTCGCCAACTGGGTTCTTCCGATTGCAGAATCCTCCGCCGTCCCAATAAGGGCACGCGGGCACGAATTTCTCAGCCTAAGCAATTAGCCTGGGAGTTTAGGGGCTGGATCGCCGCATGGTTCAGGGGTGCCGTGCGGCGATCTTTTTTCTGCAGTGTTCGCATCGTCCCAGGCTTGGGCAACGGGGCTTGGGTGGGGCGAGCCTCAAATCGGCCCGCGAGGACGCTCCACCGATGTACCTCGGCGGCCCGCTGAAAAACCGGCGGTCTGCTTCTGGCGGATACGCTATTCGTCATATTCCGAGTTCCCACGATTCTGGATAACCTGCCGCGTAAGTTTTGGCGAATTTCGAACCGTCGCCTGGTCGTTTGCCACGGTGCATTCCGCTGTTGATTCGCCCCGTCGTTGTTGCAGATCCATGAGGGGTTTTCCCAGCGCCTTCCCCTCATTTGACCAATCAGAGTAAGAAAACGTAGAATCAAAAAATGAACATGCAGCCAAACCACCCTAAGTCCGGCCAATCGGACACCCTTGCCGCTCGCCGCCATTCTCATTTTCCGTCGTGGAAACCTGGGCTTCCGATCGCCCGAAGTTCTTCATGGCTGGCCACTGCCATCACGCTGATGGCGGTGGGGAGTCTGTGGTGTTCCGCGCCGGTAGCGTCCGCGATCGAAGAAAGCTGCGCCTCCTGCAGCCAGCAAGTGAGCGTCAGCGGCGATTTCGCGCATCGCAAGGACAATGCGTCGGTCACCATCGATGGCGCCGGGGAGAATGCGGCGGCATTTCATGAGGAAATCAACGGCAAGAATTTCAACGTCAGCGTCGCCCATTTGCCGGCGGGCAAATACACCATCGTGATCAGTGAAACGGAAACGCTGGCGAGCGCGCCGGAGCAGAGGTTGTTTGACGTGACTTCCGGCGACGCCGCACTGGCCAAGGGTTTCGATATTTTTGCCACGGCGGGCGGGGCTCGCAAGGTTTCCACGATCACCGGCGTGGTGGAGCACGAAGACGATTCGCTCAAGGGGCCGCTCACGCTTACGTTCACGGCCAGCAAGGGCGTCGCGAAATTCAACACGGTTGAAATAAAAAATTCCTCGGACGCCGCGGTCATTTCATTCAGCGCTTCGGAATTGGCGGACGCTTTTTCCGCCGCCGCCGTGCGTGTGCCGGACATCCAGGTGTCGCCGATCTGGCGCGATCCGTCAAAACCGCTCCGCGCGCGCGCGGATGATTTGATCCGCCGCATGTCGCTCGCGGAAAAAGTTGCACAATTGAAGAATGCGGCCCCTTCCATTCCGCGCCTGGGTTTGCCTTCCTACGATTATTGGAATGAAGCGTTGCACGGGGTGGCCAACAACGACATCGCCACGGTCTTCCCGGAACCGGTGGGCGCGGCGTCCTCGTGGAATCCACGGTTGTTTCACCAGGAAGGAACAATTATCGGCGTGGAAGGCCGCGCCAAGCATAACGACTACGCCAACCAACACAACGGCGACTCCAAGTGGTGGGATGGTCTGACTTTCTGGACGCCGAACATCAATATCTTCCGTGATCCACGTTGGGGGCGCGGCCAGGAGACTTACGGGGAAGATCCGTTTCTCACGAGCGAGATCGGCATCGAGTTCGTGAAAGGCATCCAGGGGGATGATCCGAATTATATGCTGGCGATGGCCTGCGCGAAGCATTACGCGGTGCACAGCGGCCCGGAGGCGGACCGCCATCGGTTCGACGCCACGCCGTCAGAACGGGATTTGTATGAGACGTATCTGCCGCAATTCGAACGTGTGGTGCGCGAGGGAAAAGTCGCCGGCGTGATGGGGGCTTACAACGCTGTAAACGGCGTGCCGGCGTGCGCCAGTTCATTTCTGCTCACCGACTTGTTGCGCAAACAATGGGGATTTGAAGGTTATGTCGTTTCGGATTGCGATGCGGTTCGCGACATCTGGGGACGGCAACAACATCATTACGCCAGCACCGCCGAAGAGGCGGCCGCCATGGCGGTGAAAGCCGGCTGCAATCTTTGTTGCGGTGGAGATTACAACGCGCTGGTGCGGGCGACGCAAAAGGGATTGATCACGGAGAAGGAAATTGATGAGGCCCTGTATTACACTTTGTGGACGCGTTTCCGTCTCGGGATGTTTGATCCAGCCGACAAGGTTCCTTACGCGAAGTATACCCTTAAGGACAATGACACGCCGGAAAATCGGCAGGTGGCCCTCGCGCTTGCCCGGCAATCGCTGGTGCTGCTGAAGAACGACGGCATCCTGCCGCTCGACCGCTCCAAGTTCAAACGCATCGCGGTCATCGGCCCGAACAGTGATTCAAAATCAATGCTGCACGGAAATTACCACGGGGCCGCTTCGCATCCGGTCTCGATTCTCGCCGGCATCAAGCAATCAGCGGGGCCGAATATCGAAATCACGTTTACCCTGGGAAGTCCGATCACCACCCGGCCCGGGACCGCTGCGTGGAGCACGCAGGATAACACCACGACCCGGCCTTTGCCGGACCTCGCCGCCGAAGCCCTGGCCAATGCGACCAACGCTGATTTGATCATTTATGTCGGCGGCATCACTCCGGCGCAGGAGGGCGAAGGGTTCGATCGCAATTCGATTGAGCTGCCGGACGTGCAGGAAAAACTGGTGCAAGCGCTCCAGGCGACTGGCAAACCGATGGTGATGGTGAATTGCAGCGGTTCCGCCATGGCCCTGCCCTGGGAAGCCGAGCATCTGCCCGCGATTCTTCAGGCCTGGTATCCGGGCGAGGAAGGCGGACGCGCGGTGGGCGAAGTTCTCTTCGGCGACGTGAACCCTTCCGGCCACCTGCCCGTGACCTTCTATCGGGCGACGGCTGATTTGCCCGCGTTCACCGATTACTCAATGACCAACCGCACCTATCGATATTTCGGCGGCGCTCCCCTGTTCGCTTTCGGTCATGGCTTGAGCTACACGAAATTTGATTTCAAAAGCGGCGAGCTGGAATCTAATAAAATCAAACCGGACGGCACGGCAAAAGTGACGTTCACGTTGGAAAATTCCGGCCAGCGCGACGGTGATGAAGTGGTGCAGGTTTATTTCCGCCACGTCAACTCCGCGGTTCCGCAGCCGAAGCTGGCGTTGTGCGGTTTCACCCGCGTGCCCTTGAAACACGGCGAATCCAGCAAGGTCACGGTCGAAGTTCCAACCATCCGCTTGCGCTACTGGGATACCCAGAAAAAGCAGTACGTGGTTGAGCCGGGTGACTATGAAATTCTCGTTGGTGCGGCGTCGGACGATATCCGGCTGAAAATACCCCTAACCATCGCAGCCCAATGAAACGGGGAACTAAAAAACCCCTAATGGTCCGCGCAACCGCCGTGCGTTGATGCCGCCATCGTAATTCCGCCCAATAGTTCCGCACGCGGCAGAAGGCTGTCGGATTCACAGGCTGCTCAATACGGGCAGCCTGTTTTTATTTCGGCCAACAAGGCGGTCGGAGCCGACTCGTTACGGTGGGCCACCGCTCAAATCACATCCGATTGCGAGTTCTGAATTGCCGCTCCCAACTCGGAGGGATATGCTTCATCCCGTTCCTCGACTCAACTAGCTTAGAATGCGTTATGGCCATGTACGATTTCAACCGGCCGGTTTTCTGTGCTCTGATGGTATTCTGCGCGATTTCGTTTACGCGCGCGGAGTCTTATTACGTCAAAGACCTGGGCACGCTCGGCGGCAACTCCAGCCAGGCCTACGGGCTAAATAATGCCGGCCAGGTCGTCGGGTTTTCGTTCACTTCGAACAACGCCGCCTCCCACGCTGTTCTGTATAGCGGGACTGGTTCTAATAACATCGACCTTGGCAATCTGGGTGGGAATGTCAATTCCAGCAGCGAAGCCCGCAACCTCAATGATTTTGGTCAAATCGTCGGCTACGCCACTGCTCCGAGCGGGTATATCAAAGGCACTTTTTTTACCGGTACCGGGTCCAACAACGTTGATCTCGGCGACCTTTGCAACTCATCCACGGCCAGCGAAGCCCAGGCGATCAATGGCACCGGAACGATTGTTGGATTTGCTGACGATTGCTTCTTCACGGCCCAGGGTTGTCGTTTCAGCGGCCAGGGATCCAATAATGTCTCCTTGGGCGGCATTGGTGGCGGAATAAACGGGGTTGCCTATGACATCAACGCCTCCGGGCAAATCGTGGGATATGGCACCCGCGGCGACAACGCGGCGCAGCACGCGACTCTCTTCAGCGGGTTGAACAACGTCGATCTGGGAACCCTAGGCGGATTTAGCAGCCACGCCTATGGTATCAATAACGCCGGGCAAATCATTGGGGACTCGGCCCTACCGGGGAATTCCATTTACCATGCCGCACTTTTCAGCGGAACTGGAAGCAACAATATTGACCTCGGTAGTTTGGGTGGGATCAGTTGTCACGCTTACGCGATTAACAATTCCAGCGAAATTGTCGGCAATTCGTACCCCGCCACCAATAACAACAGCGTCTATCACGCATTCATTTACAAGAACGGGGTCATGCGTGATATCAACGGGTTGGTCCTCGCCGGCTCCGGCTTCGGCAACATTCGATTGATCGACAACGGGAGCCGCGTGCCCGGCCATGTCATCAATGACTCCGGACAAATCGCCGCCGTCGGCGAAATTGGCGGCCGGACCCACGCCGTTCTGCTGACTCCGGTCTTGCGAAAAGTCAGCGCCGCGCTCAACGGCAAGAACGTTGTCGTCGGCTTCGATGCCGTGGCCGGTAAAACCTACCGTTTGGAACAGTCGGCCGACATGGTTAACCCAGATTGGCAAAGTGTTCCGGGTGTTGCTGATTTCACGGCTGTCAACACCGGCCCGGCGCAATTTGTCCACACCAACGGCGCCACTCTTGGAAAAGCGTTTTATCGCGTGCGACTTCTTTGAAAATGCCTCCGCCGTTTGGTTCAAGGGTCACGGTTTTGCGGGTGCTTCGCCCTCCGGCGTCCGGCGCCAGGCGAAGTAGGCATCAAGCGTCTGGAGACCTTCAGCGGCGGGGACTGGGCCGGGATGCGGTGTGCGGTTGAAATACATCACGACCGGATTGCCGGCGCTAAAGGCCGGCCAGGACGGAACTCCGCTGCCGTTGGGGTCATTGTGCTTCGCAAAGTTCACCCAATAGGTGGACATCGCGTCCGAGATGTCCAGGTCCGCCTGCTTAATTTGCGGATTCTTTGCATTGAGATGCTCGAAAACATACGGCACATCCGTGCCGTGCGAACTGCCGTAGCTGGCGCGCGGCGAATCGGCGGGATATTCCGGATGCTGGTCGAAATAGTAATAAAAGACCTTCGATTTCCCGGTCTGCGACTGAAGCCGCGCCCAGGTCCAGGTATGCCAGCCAAAAGTGGTGTCGCGGGCCAGGTCGCGCGCGGTCTTGGCTACGGTGTTGGAACCGGCCGGATACACTTTGATCAGGTCATCGGCAAACTTGCCATAACGCGCTTGGACATTGGTCACGTATTCTTCCGGCGTTCGCGGCGGCGAAAAGCTGGCGCCTTCGTCGGAGTTGTATCCCACCAGGATGGGCGTGTCGTTGTATTTGCCGGCGGAGTAAAGCTTGTATTGATCGTCCGGAATCACGTAGCCGTCAACAATCGGCCAGGCCCCGCCCACGCCGCGGCCCGCGGGAAGTTTGTCGGGGGAAAGTTTCCGCAATTCCGCAATCGTCGAAACCTCGGCGGTTTTGGCATAAGCTTCACCCGCGCGCTCGGCATCCGCGAGCGCTTTCATGTTTTCGCCGGGCGCATTATTACGGCTGGGCGGCCCAAACGAGCCGCCGCTTTGGGAAATCGCGCCCGTGAAAAGTCCTTTGGCCAGCGGCGACGCGCACAACATGCTGACGGAAATGCCGCCGGCGGACTCGCCGAAGATCGTGACTTTATTCGGGTCGCCGCCCAAGGCCGCGATATTTTTCTTCACCCACTGAAGGCCGGCGATTTGATCCAGCAAACCGTAATTGCCGGACACATGGTTCGGGCTTTCGGCGCTCAATTCCGGGTGCGCGAGGAATCCCAGTTGCCCCACGCGATAATTAATGCTGACGAATACCACGCCTTTTTGGGCGAGTTTTTCGCCGCTGTAATTTCGATCCGACGTGGAACCGGCGGTAAAGCCGCCGCCGTAAATCCAGACGAGCACCGGAAGGTGGTCGCTCGCCGATTTCGCGGGCGTCCAGACGTTCAGATACAAACAATCCTCGCTCATGGCCGGGCCAGTCCGCGATCCTTGGATGGGGGACGGACCGAATTTGTCAGCGGGCCGCACGCCTTCCCATTTCGCGGCGGGCTGGGGCGCGCGCCAGCGGAGATCGCCGACCGGCGGCGCGGCAAACGGGATGCCGCGGTAAACGGTTAACCCGTCTTCCGATGTTCCCTGCACCTGCCCCTGTTCGACCGTGACCGGCGCGGGTTGCTGCGCCAGGCCCAAGCCGGCGGTGAGCATCAAAAACGCGGCCGTCAAAATAACTTTCTTCGTCATATTCAGTTTCAGCTTATTTCGCTTCGGTAACCTTGTACCCCATCACCGAAAGCATTTTCTCACCATATCGCTTGCCGAACTCCCGCGAACCAGCCGAATTGAAATGCATGTGGTCCGGGTTGCAGGTGCATCCGGCCGAGGAAATGACATAAGAATTGGGCAGTGTCTTCGGCAGTTCGGCCATGATTTTGTTAAAACCCGCACAAGCGCCCTGCTGGTCGGCGTTCACCGTTTCACCCGCGAGAAAAGGCACCTGCTCGGCCTTGAGATTCAGGTCTTTGATCAAATTATCGTAAATGCTCTTCACCTTGTTCGGCCATTCCTGGTCGTTCGGATTTGACTCGCCTTGATGCAGCAGGATGCCTTTGATCACGCCATCTTTCTGGGCCAGCTTTGCCTGATTCACCAGATACTGATAGGGATTTCCGTCGTAACTCTTGATGTAATTTTGCATCCATGCCTGAGCCGTCGCGGCGTAGTTGGTGAAAGTATCTTTTTCAAACAGCTCAATTTTGCATCCCGGCACGGAAACTTTGATGACGCCCACGCGAACGTTCGGCGGCAGGTTGGCCACCATGGTTCGGCCGAAATAATCGACCATGCAAATGCCGCTGCCTTTGGCGGCCAGCGGCGGGACGGCGTCATACCATTTACCCTTCTCCCAACCGCGCTTGGCGGAATCAAAATCCGCCATGACTTGAAAACGTTTATCAACCGTCTTGTCGACATCATCCATGCGCCCCCCGCTTTCCATGTTGGACTGTCCGAAGCACAGGAAAATCCAGAAGTTCGTGTCTTGAGAAAAGGCGTTTGTCTTTAAGAAAAGCAATCCCGCCACGAGCAACCATGATTTCATTTTCATAATAATTGAACGCAATCCGTTTTGGACCGGGAAATACCGGGAGTTCTTGCCCTCAGTTTATAGAACATCACGGCTCTTTAAAATTGTTTTCATAGCCCCTCTTTCAAGGCGCTGTGCTCACGTAGGAATCGGCGGATTCAGGCGGGCCGCCTTTGTATCGGGGATAATTGGGATACGAACAGAGCGGCAGGCTGCGCCCGCCCGCGGTGACGACCAGCGTTTTGCCCGGAGCCTCGTTGCGCTCGGCCCAGGCGATAATCAGAGCGGTTCGATCAATCTGGTTGGGAACCGGAAACGGCGGCACGGATTGTCCGTCCCCGTTCGTCCCGCCGCTGCGGCCGCTCAGGCCATGGCCCGTCTGGGGGATGACATAGAACCGGGCGAACACATCCACCTGGTCACGGCCCATTTTGTCGAGCACTGATTGGAAATAGTCGAGCTGCGCCCCCGGCGAAGCCAGCGTGTCGTCCGTGCCAATGGTGACGATCAGCTTGCCGCCACGCCGATAAAACGCGGACAAATCAGGATTGGTCGAGTCGAGCCATTCGGAGATTTCCTGGCGACGTTTGTTGAGCGCACCGCCTTCAACGTAGTCGAGCGGGTTCGCCGAAAGATTTTGCATGAGAAACCCCGTCACGCCCAGAACTCCCAACTGACTGTGCAGCGGCGCGTTTTCATCAGCCCCCGCTTGTCCGCGAAAACGCCGGTCAGCGATAAGTCCGCTGCCCGACGGATCGGTGTTCGGGAGCCACATGCCGAAGGAACGCACGCCGTTCGCCAGCGGGGTCGCGAACGGGTAACGGCTGTAAACGAATTTCAAAGTTTCAATCTGGCCGTCGGTCAGGCGGGCATTGGCGGAAGTGTCCGCCGGATTCGGGTCCACGCCATCCGGAGCGCGTAAAGCCACCCAGGGATTGCGCTTGGGATCGCCCTCCGACAGGTCGAACAGCGCCCGTGCCGCCATGTAATTGTTGATGACCCCGTCCGCGAGTCCGTCGAGCTTGTCTGCCTGGCGCATAAACTCCGCGCGAATGGCGTTCACTTTGGCGCGGGTGACCCAATTGCTTTGTGGCTTCTCCTGAATGCGAATCAGTTCAGGCGCCAGCATCAGAGTGGAGAAACTCACGATCGGAACATCGGCGACAATGCCGTCATAATCCGCCGGATAGCGTTGCGCGACGGTCAAGGCTTCGCGACCGCCCTGGGAAGCGCCGATGTAATAATTAAACCGCGGCCTTTCGCCATAGACGCGCTCCAGGATAACCATTACGGCGTCGTGGGTCTTTTTCATCTGCATGTAACCCAGATTACGAATGGCTTCCTCATTGAGCGCCCAATCGTCGCCGCCGCTCCCGCCGCGCCCAAACCCGCCAAAGCCGCCCATCTGGTGTCCCGAGTCGCTGCCGTAACGCGCGAAACCCGCCGTCGGAGAACCCGGCCGCTCGCCGCGGAGCATGGGCACCATCCCGTTCATGCCGCCGCCCCCCATTTGAATTGCCCGCCGGCTCCAACTGGCCGGGAGCAGCACGCGAAAATTGATCGGCTTGCCCTTGGGATCCTTGGGAGCGATGGCGCCATCAACCAGCGCGTAAGCCACCGAACTTCCCGTGGCTTCGACCCAATGCGGTGGAGAAAGTGCCACACCGCCCACGGGTTCGCCGATGGCCGAGGCGGGGATGGAAGTCCCCACTTTTTCCACCGTGACATCGGCCGCGGTGATTACACGTTCGCTATTGGTCTGAGCCAGCTTCGTTCCCGGAGCAGGAATTACCTCCGCTGCCGAGGCAGCCAGTGGGATTGCCACCAGAATTGCCAGACAGGTTCGAGTGAGAGCGGGCAACCAACACAGTTGGCTGGCGGTTGGATGGTTGAATTTCATAGGATTCAATTGAGGTGCGGCAGACTGAGTTCAAATGTTTTTGAATGACGTCCGTTTGTTTCCACCAAGCGTCCCCCCAGTACGTAAATCTCGCGCCACGCATCGAATTTTACTAACTCCCGCGCGGCACATCGGAATCCTTGAATCCGCCGACGCCTTCCGGGGAAGGGTCGGCGGCGTGGAAAACTATTGCGTTTTCGGCTCGCCAGTCGCAACGCGAATGACCGCGTCGAAAGCCGGCTTGGGTTGGTCATTCGCGTCGAAGACCAGCGGGCGGCCGTTGGCGCGCCAGGACACGCCGTCGTTCACGCCCCAGAACGTGACTACTTTCACGTATTTATCATGTTTCAAGAACGCCCGGAAAAGACCGGCGTAAGCGTCGGCCAGTTTCTTGTCGGAGTCGCTCACGAGACCGCCCTGAGTGGCAGCGGCATTCGCGGCAACATCCCCGCTGGTATTACGCTGACCGCCCTGCGCGCTATTGACGTCGAGTTCGGTGATATGAATGGGCAATCCAAGCGTCTCCAGTTCCGTCAGCACCTTGTCTTCTTCTTCGAAACTCGGCCCCGAAACACTCACATGGGTTTGCGAGCCAATGGCGCCGACCGGGACGCCCTGCGCCTGCAATGACTTGATCAAAGTGATGAGCTTGTGGCGTTTCGCGGGATTTTCCAGGGAGTAATCGTTGTAACGCAGGATCGCGTCCGGGTCCGCTTCGTGGGCGTATTCAAAAGCCTTGGCGATGAAATCCGGCCCGATGATTTGTTCCCACGGCGAGGGCCGCAGAATGTTCGTCCCGCCGTCATTGATCGCCTCGTTCACGACATCCCAAACCTTGATCTTGCCTTTGTACCGGCCGACAACGGTGTGAATGTGGTCCCGCATCCGTTCCAGCAATTCTTCACGGGACGCGCGCGGCCCCGTCATGCCGCCGCGACCAAAGCCGCCGCCGGGCCCGCGGCCCCCTCGGCGACCGCGAACCGCGTTCGTGCCGGTTTCGTTGGCAGCCACTGCCGCAGCCGGTTCCGGCGCGGGGGCATTCGTCATCGCCGGTGGCAAATTGGTCCCGGCGAAGACCCAGGCCGGCGTTTGGCCGTGCCAGACCAGCGTGTGGCCCACGATATACATGTGATTGCTCAAACCGAAATTCACATAAGCGTCGGCGGGGCCGAAATTGTACCCATCGGGTCCGGGCTGGGGTTGGATAAGCGCCCATTTCAAGTCGTTCTCGGGCGAAATTTGGTTATACTGTTCCTTGACGAGAGCAATGTCTCTATTCACCTGTTCCATGTTCCGATTGACGTTATCGGCGAGCACCGCGGAACCGGTTGCAATGGTTCGGTTGATGGCCACGCCAATGTATATATGACCATCATAGGCGTCTTTAAGGGTGGGCTTTTCGGCCGACTGGGCGGTAACTCCCGTGGCGAGCAGCACTGCCGCAAGCAAGCCGACGGGTGAACTGAGGTTTGATCGGTGGATTTTCATATTTGTTTCGAAAGATCTAAGTCGGAATTATTTGCCGTCCGGACAGTTCGCTGAATGTTTGAAATGAGATTGATGGTTTCTTACCGGTATAAATTCGCCGCCAATGCCGTAACGGGCGCTCGCATTCCCGATTCCCGCAACGTGTCTGAATTTATATCCGGAGTTTCGGGGAAACCCCCGTTCCGGCCAATATGACGTTTGGCCGATGTTCGGATTTGTAGCGAATCCGGCATCGAAAAAACCCGCGCCGGTTCTCATTTCGCGGATGCGGCTGGGCACCTCACGAAGCCGACGTGCCGACCGCGCGCCGATTGGAGGGCTGGCCTGAAAAGTATTTGGCCGCGGCTTCCGTCCGGCAGTGGACGTGCAGTTTCTCGTAAATGTGCGACAGATGGATCCGCACGGTTCCGAAACTGATTTGCAGCCGGCTGCCGATCTCCTTGTTTGAGCGTCCCTGCGCAACCAGGCCGAGGATTTCCATTTCGCGCGGAGAAAGCTGCTCGGTCTCGGACTCGATCGGGGTGTCATCGAGGAAAGACCGGACCACCATTCGGGCGATCTGGCTGGTCATCGGCGCTCCGCCGGCGCGCACTTCAGCGATCGCTTCGAGGATTTGCTTTTCATCGGAACGCTTAAGCACATAGCCGCAAGCGCCGGCCTTGAGCGCCTCGAAAATCATTTTGCGGTCCTTATAAACCGTCAACATGATGACCTGGAGTTTGGGCAGCGTTTGTCGAAGACGAGCCGTGCACGCAATTCCCGATTCGCCCGGCAAATGAATATCCATCAGCACGACATCCGGCCGTTGAGGGGGAATTTTCTCCAGCGCCTCCTCCGCGGAGCGGCAGGCGCACACGCAACGATAACCGGGTGTATTGCTGATCAATTCCGATAGATACTGACGCAACGTGGTACTGTCTTCGACGATGGCCACCTTCGTGGCCGCGTCTTCGTTTGAAATTTGAATCGCCATATTCCGCTTTCGTTACCGCCCAAACTATCTTTTTTCCGATAAAATATTACAACATTCACCGCTCATCTCGTATACGCCAAACGTCATATCACGACTGCCCCTCGGCGCCCGGCACCTTCGCCCGCGGCGAAAGATCCAGTTCGATGGTAACCATTGTTCCCTTGGCCGGCGAGGATTGAATCCGGTAGTGCCCGCCAAGTTTCGACAATCGCAGCGGCAGGTTTCTCAACCCATTCCCTTCATGGGTTTTTTCGGCATCGAAGCCTTTTCCGTTGTCGGAAATCACGATCTGAAAACGATTTTCCTTGAAGACGATTCGGAACTCCACTTCCGTCGCCTGAGAATGGCGCACCACATTGTTCAAGGTTTCCTTTACTGCCAACAGCAAATCATGCCGGAGACGCCCGTCCAACATGATCGAGGGCAATTCGACCGGAATATCAAATCGGCAGGCGATTTGACACGGCGATAAATACTCGCCGGCGAAATCACTTAAATAATCCGCGACGGATTCGAGGGAATTATCCTCCGGATCAACCGCCCATACGATGACGTCGAGGGCGGTGACCAGCCCGCGCGCCTTGACGATAATCGCACGGAAGAGTGTTGCCAGTTCATCCTCGCTGCCGGTCCGCTGGCCTTTGGCGGCCAACACCCCAATTTCGGTGAGGCTGGAACCGAGGTCGTCATGCAGGTCCCGGGCGATGCGCGACCGTTCCGTTTCCAAAACCCGTTCCCGTTCGGCCAGTTCACGTTCACGGACTTCTTCGTGAAGCTGTTGCGTGCGCTGCTCCACCAACCATCGCAATTGCGAAATCCAGACCGCCGCGAGCGTCAGAACGACGAGCAGCAGTCCGACCATGATCAGCAATCGTTGCGGTGTCAGCCACGTCGGTTGCGATAGCACCTTCAATTGTGAAGGCGAGCTCAAGAGCAATTCGAATCCAATGGGTTTATCGCCCTCAGCCCACGTCGTAGCCTTTCCCACGTAAACGCCGGTAAGCGATAACCGGCTGCCGACCCGCAAAGAAACGGATTCGGCGGCCGCCGGCATGCGCGCGACAAACAGGTTTCCGTGGGCGCTCATTTCCAGGACCCGGGAATCCTGTTCTGAATGAATTCCCATCAGGGTCGCGGAGATCTGCACCAGCGTGGAATCGACGTTATCCTGCATCAATTCGCTTTCCTCCAACTTTCGGGGTTTGGGATCGTTTTTCTGGCCGGTCTTGCGAAGGATTGCCTCGCGCAGCAGCGGCGCGGGACCGCCGATCTCGGGATAGCCTACCACCTCGATCTCGTCCCCGAACTGCACATTGGTGGCCTCGACGAGCGAAACGCGGATTCCGTGCGCGTTATCCATCATGAATAGCCGCCTGGAATCGGCATAGATCGCAGTCCCGCGAATTTTCACCTGCTGGAACGGGGTGGCGCGGGAGTCGAACTGGTACAGTTGGCTCCAGCTTTTCAAGGCAACATCGAACGGATCCCGCGGTGCCGGGGAATCGACACCGATGATCACATTGCGCATCAACATGTGGCCGACCTGCACCGTGCGGTTGGTATTCCACGCCGCGAACAGCACGCCGCGAATACGCACAACCGCTTTTTCAAAGCTTTTCAACTGCGATTCTGGAAAGCTCTCCACCTCGATCTGGAGCTCGCCTTCCGGCAGCAGCAGGGCAAGATTATTGTTTTGAGCCGCGGTGACCAATCCTTGAAGTTCCACCCATTGGGCGTCCATGCTTCCGTTAATCAACTCATTCCACGTCGGACGCGCCGACGTCGGCATCTGCCCTTCCCCGAGAATATTAACCCGCTCGGCCACCACGTCCGGAGCAAAATCGCCCGCATCCGTATATCCCACTACCTCGCAAAACTGGCCCACCACCGGCGCCGACTCGATAAAAGGGGGAAGCCGAACAAAGATACCGCGCGTCTCGTCCTGAACGGACATGAATCGATAAACCGACGGAGCCAGGCAGGTCACAACGCCCTCAATCCGGACTGGCAAGTGACGAGTCGCTTCTTCCTTGGACAAACTTTGGATTTGGCCGACGGCCACCAGGGCGGGAGCGGAACCTGAAGCAGCGACGGTCTCCGCTGAGTCCTCCAGAATCGTTATGTCCCCGCCTGAGGTCACGGATAATTCCCCGAGCACATGTTCGCGGTTGGGAGCCGTCACGGCCCGGCCAACTCCGGCGACGCGAATGCGCGAATTCAACAGGCGCGCCAAATCCAATCCTTCGGCGTCGGCCACCATCACCCAAATGGAATCCGGCTGGGATCGAAGCTCGAACCGCAAGCCTCTCCCATTCCTGGAAACAAAGGCCACCCGCCCTTCGATACTCATCCATTTATGCACCCCCGAATCCATCATCGGCGCATGCAATGATGAAAGGGTCGCTGACGGAACACTTTCATGGCCGATCCTGGTCAACGGAACGTCCGGTGCATCCAAAAAAAGCATGCTTCCGTCGTCGGACTCCAAGGTGAACGTGTATTTTCCCTCCACGGGCGCCGAGAACAAGCCCGTGAATCGAATCCCGAACAGTTCGTGCCGGGGACCCAGATTCAGACTGAGGTCGCTGGTTGCCACCGTCTTGAGTGGTTGCAGCAACGCAAAATCAGGAACATTCAACCAACCGCCCTCGTAATAAGCCGCGTTCAACACCCCGACTCCGTTGGAGGCGGGGGCCATGCTGCCGGAGGGATTGACCAAAAACTGGTTTGCTTTTTGCACGACGCCATTCGGCAATTTACAATCCAAATTCAATTCATATCTGCCGTTGACATCGAAGTAATCCAACTGAAAAGCATGAAGACCGGCGGTGAGATTTACCTCCGCGGAAACGCTCCTCAGGGCATGGGGGCCGTCGTTTTCAATTTCCGGCGCCCGGGTCATTTCGATGCCTAATTCCCGCCGCCGAAGCAGGCAGCGCTGGCCTTCAATGTGAACAACGTCTCCCGCCATGAGCGGAATTTTGCGCGGACCCAACTCGAGAACTTCGCTTCCGGTTTTATCCGTTACCGCGATGACCCCGATTTCCGCCTGGCTCGAAGAGCAAACGACGACGTCGAGGCGAACGTCGGCGATTACGCGCGAGGACGAGCCGAGCAACTCGGTTAACTGCTGAAGATTGGTAACCACATCCGAGCCAGGCGATCCCGGTAACGGTGTGGCAGGCTGCGCCCGAACCGCGGAGGCCACTATCAGTCCAAAGAACCATGCCAACGCAAACACCAGGGGACGATTCGCGATTGAATTGGCTGCATTTGGGCGCCGCATGTGCCCCCAGCTTAGCCGAAAAAGAAATGGGAGATAGATTTTTTTGATGCCGGCCTCACCGGGTTTCCAGTGAGGCGTGTGTGCAGCACGTTCTTGATCCGAAGGGATGGCCGAGCGTGCGGTCAGCATCATTGCGAACGCCTCGGCTCGACCCGGCGGCACAGCCATGGATTCCGCCCTGAGCCAGTGAACCTCTCACTGCACGTGTATCTGAAAAAAGCCAAGTGGATACCGATTCGTATGCTTATCTCCGGGATATCTCTTTCGGCTGCGCAACATCATCGCCCGTAAAATCCCAGAGGGCATACCCGCCGCTTGTGGGCCACGCCAAAAGGCCCTGGCATGTCACCCCGTCGAATCGATAAATCCGTTGTGTCTCTACTGTTGTTCGTGCTAGTTGTTTGCGGTGAATTTGCAAGCAATTAGTCGGGGATGTTTCTATCTGGTGATGGCAATGGTTGCATTGATTGTGTCAGCGAAATTTGCTCATAGCTTATCGCAAAATCGCGCGAGGCAAGAAATGGGTGATTATGCCATGAATTTAAAATTGTCCAAAAGCGTTTGCGATCAACGACAATATCCCGATAGTTTCGCGTATCCTCTTCCCGCCGTTCTTTTTTGGGACGGCTTTGACCAATTGAATTTTTCTGTCGGCTCCTTCCTTTGGCTTTGTCTGATTTCGGGGAGCATGATTGGTTCTTTTGTTCTGACCCGAGTGTTGGCTCAGGATTATGGTTATCCTTACGACGGCATCGGGATGGCGCTTGCGTTTGGAGTTCTGCAATATTACCTGTTTTGGGATTTAAAAACGGCCAATATCAACTCATTCTATTTGATCGTGGTGCTGTTCGGCGCTTGGTGCTGGCAAAAGGAAAAGCTGATTTGGGCCGGGACCCTGCTCGCATTGGCCACCGCTATAAAAATCTATAGTATCGCCTTTCTCCCCTACATCCTGCTGCGCAGGAAATGGCAGATCGGTTTCTCAATGATTGCCGCTATGGTCGTTTTTTTTCTTGGAATCCCTGTCCTTTATTTTGGCTGGCACGATACGGCAGCGCTCACCCGACAATGGGTTGCAGCGGTTCTTTCCACTTCAAACCCGCAATACATTTTACACTATCACGCATATAAGATATCCATGCTCTGGATAGCCATGCTGCTCCTGAATCCTGAAGCATCTGGAGGCAGGGCAAATTTCCTCAATTGGAACATTTCCTCAATCAGTCTGGCCCTCAAGTTCGCAAGCTTGATATGGTTACTTGTCATCATCGGGTACTTCGCTGCGAATCGGCCGTCCAATGTGGAGCCCAAGTTCAAGCGTCTGGCGTTCACCTTGGACATGTCGATATTGCTCATGTGTTTTTTCCCCTTAAGCCCGTTTCTACAACCGCATCATCTGGTTGCATTGGTCGTTCCAGCAGTTTGTTTGACTCGCGTCCTCTTTGACGCGAGTTTCACAAAATTAATTCGATCTGTTGCTGGCTCAACCCTGGCGTTGGTAGCGCTTCTGACTAATGTGTTCCCCTATCCGTATCGCGGAATTGGAGTCATGCTTAGCCTGCTGGCATTTGTGACGGGGATCTGGATTATACGTCGAACACTTTGCCCGGCAGTTGACCCCGAACCGATGTCTGGTCCTCAGATGACGAGTGCAGTTAATACTTAGTTCTCCCATTTCTGTTGGACATTACTCGCGCCATCGGCGGGCGACGGATTTGTGGCAGTTCGTCGTTAAATTGGACAACGGGCACAGGTGGTCCGGAGAAAGGAAAGCTGAACAACGGACACTGTTGTCGTTATCCGCGGCAATTTCTTGTTTGAACGGATGGGCGGTGATCGAGCCCACCCAAAATGCGATCGCGCCGCCCAAATCTTCAATCGTTTGAAAAGTTTTGTTGGTATCGATCGTGGTCGTGGAAGCCGCCTGGCTCGAAGCCGCAGAAGGAGAACCGCCGCGCAGCAAAGCCGGCAAAACAGGTTTCGAACGATCATAAGTTGTCTCTCTATTACTGTGACAAAGAATTTTCGATACCTGCGCGGCAATGGATTTTGGAGTCAGGCGAGGCGCGAGCGACGAGCATACCTGTCAATGGTCTGTGAGGAGTGAGCAACGAAGCCTGACTCCAAAAGACATGCCGCCCGGAGGGT
>Ga0265338_10004350_pt1 | contig 19176 bp, 12 predicted proteins | sample 42126metaG_FD_193579 | JGI IMG/M metagenome (GOLD analysis project Ga0265338, IMG submission 193579) | Rhizosphere microbial communities from Carex aquatilis grown in University of Washington, Seatle, WA, United States - 4-21-26 metaG | ecosystem: Host-associated > Plants > Roots > Rhizosphere...
CCGCAAAGCTATCGTGCTGCTCACCGACGGAGAAGACAGCGGGCTTGGCCTGACGCTCGACCCAGGCAGCGCCCTGCCGCGCGCGGGCGGCGCGGACAATCGCCTTACGTTCGACGACGTGTCGCGCGAGCTCGCCGCGAAAGATATTCAGATCTTCGCTGTTTCCACAGAAAGCAGGCCGAAACCGCTGACCCGTGCGATGTTCGCGGCGCACCGCGATGCGACCTTCCTGACCGTGGATGCGCGCAAGTCGGGAATCCCGGCTTACACGCTCTATCTTGCGGAAATCGTCCGCCGCACGGGAGGCGAGATTTATTTTCTACACGAAGCGGGCACACTCGCCGCTGCGTTCAGCCAAATTGCGCAACGTGTGGGATTGGAATACACGCTGGGTATTTCACCCGCACCCGGATTGACAGACGCGCCGCATCCCGGCTGGCATCAGCTGCGCGTTGAGACGGAAGATCTTGGCAAGACCACCGTGGTTCATCGCTCGGCCTACTACGTCCAAGCAAGCCAATAATTTTATCCTTTGCGCGGAAACGTGATTCAATAGCCGTCCATGCTCCGCAGCAAAATATTTCGATTGCGCCTGCCGTCGCGCACGCTTGTGCTTGGCGAGCGCACACTTCTGATGGGCGTCCTCAACGTGACGCCGGACAGCTTTTCCGACGGCGGACACTTTCTCGATCCGGATGCAGCCACGCTGCGGGCGCTGGAAATCGAAAGGGCGGGCGCGGACATTCTGGATATTGGCGGCGAGTCCACGCGGCCCGGCTCCGAGGGTGTTTCGGCCGAAGAAGAATTGCGTCGAGTCCTTCCGGTGCTGGAAAAGCTTCGCGGACGCCTGAAAATTCCTATTTCGATCGACACTGCGAAAGCCGAAGTCGCTGAGGCTGCCGCGAATGCCGGCGCGGAAATCATCAATGATGTGACGGGGTTGCGCAACGATCCGCGAATTGCAGAAGTAGCGCGACGCCGCAAGCTACCGTTGATCTTGATGCACATGCGCGGCGAGCCACGCACGATGCAGAAAGGCCCCTTTGCACGTGACGTGGTCCACGACGTGAAAACGGGATTGCGCCACGCCGCTGCGATTGCGCGCCGCGCGGGCGTGGCGAAGTCGCAGATAGTCCTCGATCCCGGGCTCGGCTTCGGTAAAAGCTACGAGCAGAATTTCGAATTGCTGGCACGCTTAGGCGAATTGGGACGCATGGGATTCCCGTTGCTGGTGGGAGCCTCGCGTAAATCGTTCGTCGGCCGCGCCCTGGGCGGTGCGGAGAAAACCGAGCGCATTTGGGGCACGGCGGCTGCGGTGACCGCCAGCATCCTCGGCGGCGCTCATATCGTTCGGGTGCACGATGTTGCCGAGATGTCTCAGGTTGCGCGGGTTGCGGATGCAGTGCTTGGCTGCGACCCTACTCCGCTGGGCACGGCGCCCGACTAAATTTCAGCCTCCCAAGAGAGCGCCCGGGTGAACCTGCGAAGAGGGCAAAAGCTTCGTTGAGTTCGTGTGGCGAGCAGGATTCAATCAATTGTTGGACCGACTGAACGCAGGCAGAGTTGTTCCACTATGTCCGCCAATTGAGTTCGGTTGATCCGCTTCCCGTTTGTTTGCGAGGCGTCGACAGCGCCGTGGAGGCCGGTAAATAGGAAGACAGCTGTAACACGAGGCTCCTCGACCGTCCATGCCCCCACGGCGATGCCCGCTTCAAGCAATTCAAAAAGATGATCAACGATAATGTTGTCAACTAGCCCCTCTCGCTTGGCGGGGCGAGATCCGTAAAAGACTACATCGTGTTCACGAATTGAATCGAGATAAACGGTGACGGCTGCCCTGGCCCATGCACTTAACTTTCCTTTCCAATCATTTTTGGGCATTTTGTCGATCGCTGCTTTTATGCCCTCGAGGAGTTTTTTGCCGAAGCGGTCGCCGAGGGCGGCGAGCAGGTCTTCCTTGGAGGAAAAATAGAGATAGAACGTTCCCTTGGCGACCTCCGCGCCCGAGGTGATCTGCTCAATCGTCGTGGTAGCGACGCCTTGTTTGAGAAACAGGCGCAAGGCGGCGTTCATAAGTTCGTCGCGCCGCTCTCCAGGCGGCTTGGTTCTGGGGCGGAGTTTGGTTGGGGTGCGCATTATGCAGGCTTAGCCTCCGCAATTGAACACTGCGGAATAACCGTAGCACAAATTTCCGGCGCGTCGAGCCGATCCGTTTTGCGCAGAGATGGGAACATATGAGACCACGCGCCGGTAACCACCAGCGAACCTACGCCGCCGAAAATTGCCGCACCCACAGGGCCGAGCAGCCGCGCGACGACGCCGGTCTCGAACTCGCCGAGCTCGGCGGAGGCGCCGATGAAAAGGCCAGAGACGGCTGAGACGCGGCCGCGCATGTGATTTGGTGTCGCGATTTGCACGAGCGACTGGCGGACATAAACGGAGACCATGTCCGCCGCGCCCAAAGCAGCCAAGGCAATCACTGAGACGAGCATGTTTTTGGAGACCGCGAAAACCAACGTCGCCACGCCGAAGGCCGCCACGCCCGCAAACATCCAAAACCCGGCACGGCGATGCAACGGCCACTGGCTGAGTGCAAGGGCCATGGCTGTCGCTCCGACGGCCGGGCCAGAGCGTAGGATGCCGAAGCCGTCTGCGCCGACCTTGAGCACGTCGCTCGCGAACACCGGCAACAAAGCGGTGGCGCCTCCTAACAGCACGGCGAACAAGTCCAGCGAGATAGCCCCCAGGACAATTTTGTTCGTCCAGACGTAGGCAATGCCTTCGCGTATTTGTTCCATGCGCGAGCCGGGCTGGAGCATGGGTCGGGTATTCGCTCGCATGGCCAGCAGAGCGCAAGCAGCGCCGGCATAGAGCAGAGCCGAGCCGCCGTACGCCATGGCCGGGGACACGGCGCACAGAGCGCCCCCAATCCACGGGCCGATCACCGAGGCGGCTTGATCGGCTGTGGAATTTCGTGAGATCGCGAGGGGGAGAGCATCACGCGGCACAAGCATCGGTCCCATGCCTCCCGTGGCGGGCGACAGGAAAGCCCGCGAAGCTCCGAACACGGCGGCTATGACGAAGATAGGAATCAGACTCGAGCTTCGGCCGAGCGAGAAGACGGCCAGAGCAAAGACGCAAACGATTTCGACGAGTGTGCAAATGAGAGCGATGGCGCGGCGGTCGCACCGGTCGGCCGTGGCACCGGCGAGGAGGGTAAGCAGGAACAGGGGGACGAACTGCGCGAGACCTACCATGCCGACGAGGAAGGCGCTTTGTTCGACACTATTGACGTGACGTGCGAGGGTGTAGACCTGCCAACCGATCGTGACGCTTTCTGCCTGCACCGCAAGCGTGGAGAAGATGCGCGCCCACCAAAACAGTGCGAAGGCGGGGTGGTTGAAGACGGTTGGGGTGGCCATCGGTGAGTCCCGTTTGGATTTTGAAACTGGTTGAGTTTTCATGCTACGCGTCCTTGTTGCGAATCAACTTCAGTCATTCTACGCAACTGACTGGTGGTCAGTCAACATCTCAATGTTTAAAGTTTTCACGGTTGGGCGAAGGGATTGGTCTGGGGTGAAATGCCTCGGGGCGGCTGCCTTTGTCCTGTGATAGCATCCAGCGCCAAATCGGTTACGAGAGGAAACCATTCAATTTCTTGGACACTTTCGGAGTTTGACTCCCGCGCAGCGGAATACTTTTTTTGCGGCGTTCCTGGGGTGGTCGCTCGATGCATTTGATTTTTTCACCGTGATTTTTTGCGTTAGCGCCATCGCCACGGAATTCAACGCCAAAGTTTCCGGTGTGGCTGAGGCAATCTTTGTGACGCTGGCGATGCGGCCGGTGGGCGCATTCTTGTTTGGCATGATGGCCGATCGCTTTGGCCGCCGCGTGACGCTGATGGTGGACATCATTGCGTATTCGGTTTTCGAGCTGGCGTCGGCGTTTGCTCCTTCGCTGAAAGCTTTTATTATTTTGCGGGCTTTCTTCGGGATAGCGATGGGCGGCGAATGGGGAGTGGGATCCGCGCTTGCATTTGAAACCTTGCCTGCAAAAGGACGCGGCTTTTTCTCAGGATTTCTCCAGGAAGGATATACCTTCGGCTACCTTCTTGCCGCGCTTGTGTACGGCACTCTGTTCACTTTGATCGGATGGCGCGGAATGTTCATGGTGGGTGCGCTCCCTGCCTTACTGGTGATTTACATTCGCAGTAAGGTGGACGAGTCGCCCGCGTGGGTAAGTGGCCGCGCGGCGAAAAAAATGGAAATTCGTCCGCGTCTGAGCCTTCTTGGCTACATCTGGAGATGGCTCTTGAGTGTTCTGCCGTATATCGGGAGTCTTGCCTTCCTCGTGGTGCTCATGACGGCGTTCAATTCCTTCAGCCACGGCACGGAGGACCTGCTTCCGACATTCTTGCAGAAGAACCGTGGATTTTCCCCGCATACCGTCGGCTTGATCGGCGTCCTTTCGAGTGCGGGGGGAATGTTGGGTGGAATCACGTTCGGAGCGCTTTCAGAACGTTGGGGGCGCCGGCGCGCGATTGTAACTGCCGCGATCCTGACAATCCCTGTGATTCCGTTGTGGGTGTACTCGCATTCCGTTCGCGCACTCACCGCCGGCAATTTTTTGATGCGATTCTTGGTGCAAGGCGCATGGGGTGTCGTTCCAGCACACTTGAATGAACTCTCACCACCGGCCGTGCGCGGCACTTTTCCGGGCCTTGCGTATCAGCTTGGCAATCTGATTTCCTCGAGAAATGTGGTTGTGCAGGCAAAGCTCGTGGAGGGCCGGTTCAAGGGAAGTTATCCGCCGATGTTCGCGTGGACTGTAGTGATCGTTGCGAGCGCTGTTGCGCTGCTGGCAACGATCGGCAAGGAAAAGAAGGGATGCGATCTTTCGGGGACGACCTAGTCACCTTGCGCCCGCTACGCTACGATTGCGCCAACTCCTGTGTCTGTAACGGGAGGCGACGCAAACGCTTGCCCGTGGCCGCGAAGATTGCGTTGCCAACAGCCGGACCAACCGATGGGACGGATGGCTCGCCCATTCCGCCGGGAGCTTCGTGGCTTGGCACGATGTGAACCTCCACGCGCGGCATGTCCTGGATGCGTAGCATCGGATAATTATTGAAATTGCTTTGTTGGACGCGCCCCTTATCTATGACGATATCGCTATAAAGCGCGGCGGTGAGCCCGAAAGCGACTCCGCCTTCCACTTGCGCCGCGACCATATCTGGATTGATCACCTGCCCGCAATCCACCACCGTGACCATGCGGTCCACGTGGACGCTTCCATCTTTCGCGACGGTGACTTCCGCCACGTGCGCAAGGTAGCTGCCGAATCCGTAGAGTCCTGCGATGCCTCGGCCGCGGCCCGCGGGAAGCGAAGTGCCCCAGCCGGATTTTTCGGCGGCTAATTCGAGAACGTGTTTCAGCCGGGCGACATCTACAGGTGCATCGCCTTCGTTGTCGCTTTCACCGCTGGCTTTTTCCTTCACGGCAATTAATTCGAGGCGTAGCGCGAGCGGATCTTTGCCCGTGGCGTGCGCGATTTCATCCATGAAAGTCTGCAGCGCAAAATGATTCCAATACATGTCCACCGATCGCCAGTAGCCGCGCAGCAGGGATGTGCGCAGAAAGCTTTGTTGCAGGTGATAGTTTGGGACGGTGCCATTGGGAAGCCCCGTGCCGGCAATTTCCGTGCCGCCAATGTCGGGAATCTCTCCGCCGAGATACGTGGTGTCGGTGCCCGGTGCAGCGATGTGGTGCGTCCAGGACGTGACGCGATTTTGCGCGTCGAGCCCGGCGCGCATTTTGTGGCAGCTCATGGGCCGGTAGTAATCGTGGCGAATGTCGTCTTCTCGCGTCCAAGTAACTTTCACCGGCGCTTCCGCAGCGCGCGAGACCAGGGCCGCTTCCACGCCGTAATCAATATTGAGTCGCCGGCCAAAGCCGCCGCCGATTAGCGTGACGTGAATTGTAAGTGCCGACGCGGGAATTCCAAGAACGGACGCAAGGTTCGCAGCCAAGCCGTTCGCATTTTGCGTCGGAGCCCAGACTTCACACTTGCCGTTGCTGAATGAAGCAGTGCAATTGGGCGGCTCCATGGTGGCGTGCGCAACGAACGGTAATTCGTATTCCGCTTCGATAATCTTTGCGGCGGTTGAAAGCGCTGCCTCGGGATCGCCGATTTTCTTTAGTTCCTTGCCCGTGCCTTTGAGCATGGTGGCGCAATCGGCGCGATGGCTTGCAGTGGATTCCGTCGCCCCGGGCCCGTCGTTCCATTCAACTTTCAGCGCGCGCCGCGCTGCGATTGCATGCCAGGTGGAATCGGCGACCACGGCGACGCCTCCCCACAAATAATGCTGATGCCCGGAATTCGGGGCGCGGTCCTCGCCGAAGAGCGACGACATTTCCACAGGTTGCACCTCGAAGATTTTGTGCACCCCTGTCATCTCCAGCGCTTTGGAAGCGTCGAAGGATTTCACGCGGCCACCGGGGACGGGCGGGCGTTCGACGACGGCATAGAGCATCCCTGGAACTTTCGTGTCAATGCCGTAGTGCGCTTCGCCGATCACGATATGCGCACCATCCACGCGATTCGTTTTCTTGCCGACGAGGCGATAGTCCTTGGGATCTTTCAGCGGAGGATCTTTCGGAACGGGAAGCGCAGCAGCTTTCGAGGCCAAATCGCCATAGCCAACCCTCTGCTTCGTCTTTTCGTGTTCGACGAATCCGGTGCCATCCGTTGTGCATTCTTCCTTCGGAACTTTCCACGTTGCTGCCGCGGCCGTCACAAGCATGTCGCGCGCGCCGGCGCCGGCCTTGCGGAGCGGATCCCAGGAACTGCGCACGCTGGCGCTTCCGCCTGTCGTCATGTCGCCGTACTTCGGATCAAAATTGGCTTGCTCGATTTTCGCGCCGGACATCGGCACGTCCAGCTCTTCCGCGAGAATCATGATCATTGACGTGCGGACGCCCTGGCCCATCTCCGAACGCGTGACCCACAGGCGAATTTCGCCATTGGGGCTGATTTCGACGAATGCGTTGGGCGCAAAATTCGCGACTGCTTCCGATTCGGACGCAGCACGAGCGGGGAAATAAAAGCCAATCACCAAGCTTGCGCTGGCTGCGGCACTCGTTTTCAGGAAATGTCGACGAGAAAAGCTTGTGGCGCTGGCAGCGTTCGATTTCGTGGTCATCGCGCGCCTCCGTTCGCAGGTTTCGCGACGGTCTGTTTTTCGGCAGCCTGGTGAATCGCCCGGCGAATGCGCTGGTAAGTGCCGCAGCGGCAGATGTGGGTGCCCAGCGCGTCGTCAATGTCGGAATCGCTGGGCGACGGATTTTTTGCGAGGAGCGCCGCGGTGGTCATCAGCATTCCCGCCTGGCAATAGCCGCACTGGGCCACTTGCTCATCGAGCCATGCGACCTGGGCCGGATGTGTGCCATCGGGGGAAAGCCCTTCGATTGTGGTGACGTTTCTTCCCGCTACGGCCGATATTCTAGTTACGCAGGAGCGCGTCGCTTCTCCGTTTATGTGAACGGTGCAGGCTCCGCAGAGCGCGATGCCACAACCAAACTTTGTGCCCGTGAGGCCAAGCGTGTCGCGCAGGACCCAGAGCAGTGGCGTGTCTGGGCTGACTTCGACGGAGTGCTGCCGGCCATTTACCGTGATGGAGATCGCATCCATGGCGTGCCTCCCGGGAACCTGCGGGAAACTGTACTTTCGGCAGCACGGGAAATCAACGTGTCTTTCGGGGACACGGATGCTGCGGACGGGTGGGTCATCGGAAATTCACAGAAACCGCCTCGCACGCGGCCTCTGAAAAAGGTAAAATTGCCGCTCGAATTGCAGGGTAAAGTAAGGGCAAGGAGCACACATGAGCGCGACCACCGCAGCACCCTCCGCATCCACGATTGACGCAATCAAGGAAAAGGCGCGGCGGCTGAGCATTCTCTCGATGATGTCCACTACGGCAGCAGGATCGGGCCACCCGACGTCCTGCATGTCCGCGGCGGAGTTGGCTGCCGGAGTTTTTTTCTACGCGATGAAGTTCGACGCGAAGAATGCCAACTCGCCGGACGCGGACCGTTTCGTACTGTCGAAGGGGCATGCGGCTCCGTTGCTTTATGCCGCGCTGGCGGAGGCTGGTGTGTTCCCGGCTTCGCGCACATTGACGCTGCGCCAATTCTCCAGCGAACTGGAAGGCCATCCCACGCCGCTGATTCACGGCGTTGATGCTGCCACGGGTTCCCTAGGCCAGGGGCTTTCGGTTGCCGCCGGACTTGCGATCGGCGCGCGAATGGATAAGAGCCCCACGCGAGTTTATGTGATGGTAGGCGACGGCGAGATGGCCGAAGGGCAGGTGTGGGAAGCCGCCGCATTCGCTTCCTACTACAAGCTCGACAATCTAACGCTGCTCGCGGACGTGAATGCCCTCGGCCAAAGCCAGCCCACGATGTATCAGCACGATATGGAAGTCTATCGCCGCAAGTTCGAATCGGAAGGATGGGCGACGGAAGTAATTGACGGGCACGATGTGGCCGCCGTACTTGCCGCGCTCGATCGCGCCAAAGCTACAAAGGGCAAGCCGCAAGCCATCATCGCTCGGACAGTAAAAGGCCACGGCGTGAGTTTCCTTGCTGGCAAGGAACATTGGCACGGCAAGCCGCTCTCGAAGGATGATCTCGTGAAGGCCATCGCCGAAATCGGTGGCGCTCCTGTCGAAGTTCCCCCCGATCCGGGCAAATCCTATGTGCGAAATCCGCTGCCGCAGCCGCCAGACTTTCCAGCGCCCGCGGCTCCGGATTATGCCGCTGGGACCACAGTCGCCACGCGCGAAGCCTACGGTTATGCGCTGAAGCGACTGGGCGCCGTGAATCCGCACATCGTGGCAATTTCCGGTGACGTGAAAAATTCCACATTCTCCGAAATTTTCGAGAAAGCTTTTCCGGACCATTTCTATCAGGGCTACATCGCTGAGCAAAATCTGGTGAGCGTGGGAGTGGGGCTTGCTGCGCGCGGCAAAGTTCCGTTCCTCGATACCTTTGCTTGTTTCCTTTCGCGCGCTTACGACCAGGTGCGCATGGCAGCAATCAGCCGTAGCAACATAAATCTCTGCGGATCGCACTGCGGCGTTTCAATTGGAGAGGACGGGCCTTCCCAGATGGCGTTGGAAGATCTCGCAATGTTCCGCGCAATTCATGGCTCAGCGGTCTTGTATCCCAGCGACGCTGTTTCCACCGAACGTTTGACGGAGTCCATGGCGCGTCGAACCGGGATTAATTACTTGCGAACGTCGCGCCCGAAGACAGTGATCCTATATTCCGTGAATGAAAAATTCCCGATTCCTGGCTTCAAAGTTCTGCAACAAAGCGTCCAGGACCGCGTCACTGTGATCGGCGCGGGAATTACGGTCCACGAAGGGCTCAAAGCCGCTGCGGAATTGAAGTCAAAGGGCATTTCCATCCGCTTGATCGATCTTTACTGCGTAAAACCGATTGACGGCAAGGCCCTCGCCGAACAAATCAAAGCTACCGGCGGACGATTGGTGACTGTCGAAGATCACTGGCCGGAAGGTGGAGTCGGCGAAGCCGTTCTTTCCGCGCTGGCTCAAGTGGGAGTCGCGCCAACGAAGTCAAAGATGCTGGCCGTAACCGGGATGCCGCACTCCGGAAAACCGGACGAACTGGTGGACGCTTTCGGCATTTCCGCGCGGCATATCGTTGCCGCCGTCACGGAGATTGCATAATCGCAAGCGCGAAGCGGCGCGGAATCAGTCTGAAGTTGGGCGCCGCGTAGATTTTTTCGTTGAATCCCGCACGACAAGGGTCGGCTCGAGAAGGATAGTCTTGGGTTTGCTCGGGCTTCTGGAATCCAGCATGGTCATCGCCAGGCGGGCTGCACGCTGCCCGATCGCCACGCTTTGTTGATCCACGCTCGTCAGAGGCACCCGCAGAAAACTCGCGTAGTGAACATTCGCGCAGCCGACGATTGCGATGTCCTCCGGTATCCGAAGCCCTTTTTCCAGAATTGCATTCATGCACCCGATAGCGATCGCGTCGCTAAAGCAGAAGATTCCATCGGGGCGCGGCTTCAGCGCCAGTAGTTTCTTGGTCGCATGAAATCCGGCTGCGCGGGCTGATTCGTCCAGCCGATCGTGGATGACGGTATATTCTGCCCTGCATGGCAGCCCATGCTTTGCCAGCGCCTGTTTATAGCCTTCCATGCGTCCGAACGCCGGACTAATCCGCATGCCGCCAATGTGCGCAATATTCCGGCAGCCGATTTCCATCAGGTGCTCCGTCGCTATCTTGCCCACCAATTGGTCGTCCACACCCACGAAATTCGCGGTCAGGCCGGAGAAGAACCGGTCCAGCAGAATGTACGGAATATTCGCTTCCTCCACGCGGTGGAATGCTTCCGCGGTCCATTGCGTGGAGGCCACAAGCAGCGCATCCACCCGTCGCGCAATGAGCTGATCGATGGCTTGCTTTTCCACTTCGGGGTTTTCTTCGGAGGAGGAGATGAGTAGGCTGTATCCGTTTTTTCGCAAGACTCCGGCCAATCCCTTGGCCACCTCGGAGTGAAAGGAATGCACCAGGTCGGGAACCACAAGCCCCATGGTATGCGTTCGGCCTGTTACCAGGGCCTGAGCCGCGTAGTTTGGTTGGTAGTTCAGCTCCGCAACTCTCTTGAGCACGCGCGCGCGTGTGGCTGCGCTGATATCCGTATGGTTTCGGAGCGCTTTGGAAACCGTAATCACGGAGACACCGAGGTCCTGCGCGATGTCCTTCATGCGTACTGCCATGGATCAATCCTTCCTGATTGCCGATTCCACGCTATTCATCCAGAAATTCGTGCCTAGAGATGACCAGAAGGGCGAAGCTTTTTCAACTATAACGTTTACTCCACCCCTCGAGATGGCTTCACTGAAGCTTTCGAATAACCGAATTATGGGCTTCTATCGAACCGATAAGAAAAACCCGTTGACATTGCCAAATCGGAGTGACAAAGTTTCGCGCGACGTTAACGTTACCGTACACTTGTTCGTCGCCTGAGTCGGGAAAAAACAATGAAAAAATTCCGTACCGTTCTTGCGAGCGCTTTCTTGACTTGCGCGTTGGCGATTGTCCCCCAGGCCCGCGCGCAGTGGAACCCTCTCAATCCCATCGTGTCGGTGGAGAAGCAGGCCGATGGCGTGAATCTGACCATGAGGACGGGGACGTTACGGTTGCAGGTATGCTCGGATTCGATTATCCGCGTCACCTTGGCGCCGGGCGCAACAATCCCGAATACCCCGCAGTACATCATCACGAAGACGAGCTGGCCCGCCGCGCAGTGGACCATGGAATCCACGGACAAGGACATTACGCTGGTCACGTCGCGAATGAAGGTAACCGTCACCCGCAAGGATTCCGCCATCCTCTTCACCGACGCGTCCGGAAAAAAACTCTTTCAGGACTACGAGCGGTCGCTCACGCCAGTCGTCGTGAATGGTGAAAAGACTTACAAGTCGGAGTTGTTTTCAAACCTCTGGGATTCCACCGAAGCCTTTTATGGCCTTGGCCAACATCAGGCCGGTGTGTGGAACTATCACGGCGAGGAAGTGGATATCTCGCAGGAAAATACCAACATCTCCACGCCATTTTTTCTTTCCAGCAATGGCTACGGAATTTTCTGGAACAATTCGTCGCGCAGCCGCTTCAACAATCGTTTCCTTCACGCCCTTTTCCTGAGCTCTGAAGTGGCCGACACGGTTGACTATTACTTCCTGTACGGCCCCGACTTCGACAAGATCATCGCCGGATATCGCGATATGACCGGCGATGCGCCGATGTTCGGCAAATGGGCCTATGGCTTCTGGCAATGCAAGAATAAATACAACTCGCAGGATGAAGTTTTGGGTGTCGCCCACAAATACCGCGAGCTTCACATTCCAGTCGATAACATCGTGCAGGATTGGTTCTGGTGGAACACGATGGGCGAGCCTGTGTTCAACAAGAATTATCCCGATCCGAAGGGCATGATTGACGATCTGCATCAGAATCATTTTCACGTGATGTTTTCTTTCTGGCCGTACTTCCGCCCCGGCTCCCCCGTGTACGACGACATGAACAAGCGCGGTTATTTCGTCGATAAGACGGTTGTCGGCGGCTTTCATCCAGCTGGGCAGGCTCTCTACGATGCGTTTAATCCCGACGCGCGAAAATATTATTGGGATCTCATCGACAAGGGACTCTTCAAAATCGGCGCCGATGCCTGGTGGCTGGATACCGACGAGCCGGAAACGGAAGACCGCGATACCAACGTATTGGTGACGAGCAAAGTTGCGCTCGGGAATGGCGCGCGCTACACGAATCTGTACCCGTTGATGACGACCACCGGTGTCTATCAGGGCCAACGGGCCGCTTCGGACCAGAAGCGCGTGTTCATTCTCTCTCGCTCTGCTTTCGCAGGCATCCAGCGCAATTCTGTTACCGCATGGTCCGGCGACGTCGAATCGAACTGGCTCAGCTTCTCCCGCCAGATTCCCGCCGGCCTCAACTTTGAAATTTCCGGCATTCCCTACTGGACCACAGATATCGGCGGCTTCATCATCGGCAACCCCGATGATCCGGCGTACCGCGAGCTTTTCGTTCGCTGGTTTGAGTACGGCGCGTTCTGCCCCATCTTCCGCTTGCATGGCACGCGCACCACGAACACCAACGAGCTTTGGTCCTTTGGCTCCGACGCGCAATCCATTCTCACCAACGTGGACCGCCTACGCTATCGCCTGATGCCCTACATCTACTCGCTTGCGTGGATGACCACTCACGATAGCTACACGCCCATGCGCGCGCTCGCCATGGATTTCCGCACTGATACGCGGGCTCAGAATATCGGCGACCAGTTTATGTATGGCCCCGCTTTCCTCGTCAATCCCGTCACCGAGCCCGGAGCTACCTCGCGCAATCTCTACCTGCCGAAAGCGCGTTGGTACGATTTCTGGACCGGCCACGCATCCGATGGTGGCCTCACAATCAACGCGCCCGCTCCACTCCAACGCATTCCTGTCTACATTCGCGCGGGTTCGATCGTACCGATGGGCCCGGAGGTCGAATACACAACGGAAAAGCTCGCGGACCCGATTGAACTGCGCGTTTACACCGGCGCAGACGGCAGTTTCGCACTCTACGAAGACGAGAACGACAATTACAACTATGAAAAAGGCGCTTACGCGACCATTCCAATCCAATGGGACGAATCCAAGCGAACTCTGACCATCGGCGACCGCCAGGGAAAATTCCCCGGCATGCTCGAAACGCGCACATTCCGCATTGTGGTCGTCGGCGAAGGTCACGGGATCGGCATCGGGCCAGAATCTCAGCCCGACAAAATTGTCGAATACTCCGGCAAAGCAATCAGCATCGCGCAATAGGCCAATTTTCCCCCGCGTACCCGGCGGCTGGCAAAAATTCCTGAAGTGCACGCTCGTTCTGAGCGACCCTTCGAAGGTGTGACTTAAGGAAACGCGCACGATGGCGATGAGACTCCTTGGAATTGACCTTGGCACCAGCGGAACGCGTGCCGTGCTGCTCGATTCCGGCGGCCGCGTCGTAAGCTCTGCCACCGTCGAGCACGCTCCGATTTCCTCCCCTCACCCTGGCTGGGCTGAGCAACATCCGCACGATTGGTGGAGCGCCGCTTGCCGCGCAATTCCAGAATGTTTGCAGCGCGGCAACACATCACCTGCCGAAATCGGCGGCATCGGCCTCACCGGCCAAATGCACGGCTTGGTGATGCTTGGAGGTGACAATGAAGTCTTGCGCCCGTCGATCATCTGGTGCGATCAGCGCACCGAAGAAGAATGCCGCGCCATCACTGAAAAAATTGGCGCGCAGCGCCTGATCGAACTCACCGCGAATCCTGCCGTCGCCGGTTTCACGCTCCCCAAAATTTGGTGGGTGCAAGAACACGAACCCGAAATTTGGGCGCGTGTCCGCTCGATTCTGCTTCCCAAAGACTACGTTCGATTCCGCCTCACAGGTGCGCGCGCAATAGACGTTGCCGATGCTTCCGGCACGCTCATCCTCGATGTCGTCAATCGCCGCTGGTCCGTGCCCATGATGGAAGCCTCGCACCTGAACGAAAGCCTTTTGCCGCGCGTTTTTGAATCGCAGGAAGTCGCGAGCCACGTCTCCGAAGAGGGCGCTCGCGCAACCGGACTTCGCGCAGGCACCCCCGTCGTGGCTGGTGCGGGAGATCAAGCCGCCGGAGCCGTGGGCATGGGAATCGTCCGTCCCGGAGCAGTCAGCGCGACAATCGGCACTTCGGGCGTCGTCTTTGCCGCTACTGCGCAGCCTCTGCTCGATCCAAAGGGCCGCATTCACACCTTCTGCCATGCCGTGCCGAATCGCTGGCACGTGATGGGAGTCACCCAGGCTGCCGGTTATTCCTTGCGATGGTTCCGCGATCAATTCGGCGCCGGTGCAGCACCCGCCGAAAACGCAGCACAGGATCCGTACGATCGCCTCATGGAAGAGGCGAGCAAAGCTCCCGCAGGTGCGGCTGGCTTGTTGTGGGCACCCTATCTGATGGGCGAAAGAACGCCTCATCTCGACGCGCACGCGCGCGGTGCGTTGGTTGGCCTCACCTCCACGCACACTCGCGCCCACGTGATTCGCGCGATTCTCGAAGGCGTGGCATTCAGCCTTCGCGACACATTCACGATTTTCTCCGAATTGAAATTGCCGATTGAATCGATCCGCCTCGGCGGCGGTGGTGCCCGAGGCGCATTGTGGCGCCAGGTTCAAGCGGATATCTACGGCATGCCCGTTGATTTGGTGGAAGCGGAAGAGGGCCCCGCTTACGGAGCGGCCCTGCTCGCAGGCGTTGGCACAGGTGTTTGGCCGTCAGTTGAAAAAGCCTGCGAGGTGGCCGTCCGAGTTGCCAGGCGCGTTGAACCGGAAAAGAAAAACGTCGCGCTGCTGGATCGCCAGTATGCCGCATTCCGCAAGTTGTATCCGGCACTGCGCGGCATCATGCACGAACTTTCCTGAGAGAACTTTCCTTTCGGGACAAAAGAATCTTCATGTTGAATCGGGCAGCCCGGCCCGCGATGACTCTTGCACAAGTGAGGGAACTGATGAGCACAGATAAATTTGCGCCAAAACCGGAACACAAGTTTTCCTTCGGCCTCTGGACGGTCGGCAATCCCGGTCGCGATCCTTTCGGTGAACCCGTCCGCCCCATTCTTCCTCCCGTCGAATTGGCGGGGCTGCTTTCCGAAGTAGGCGCGTGGGGAGTGAATCTCCACGACAATGATTTGGTCCCTATTGACGCCACTCCTACCGAGCGCGATAGAATCGTGCGCGATTTCAAGCGTGCGTGTGCTGCGGGTGGTCTCTGCGTCCCCATGGCCACTGTAAATCTTTTCACGAACCCTGTTTTCCGCGATGGGGCTTTCACGTCCAATGATCCCGGCGTTCGCGCCTACGCCGTTCAAAAAACCATGCGCGCGATGGATCTGGGCGCAGAACTCGGCGCAAAAATATTCGTCCTCTGGGGAGGCCGCGAAGGAGTGGAAACCGATGCCTGCCGCCGCCCCGAAGAAGCCGTCAAGCGCCTTCGCGAGGGCATCAACTATCTTTGCGAATATTCCCTCGAACAAAAATATGGTTTCCGTTTCGCGCTCGAGGCCAAGCCCAACGAGCCCCGCGGAGATATTTACATGGCCACCACCGGCGCTTACCTCGGCTTCATCGAGACGCTCGAGCATCCGGAAATCGTCGGCGTGAATCCTGAATTCGCCCACGAAACGATGGCCGGGCTGAATTTCCTCCACGCCGTCGCGCAAGCCTGGGAAGCCGGAAAGCTCTTCCACATCGATCTCAACGATCAAGTTTCCGGCCGTTACGACCAGGACTTCCGCTTCGGCTCCGCAAATCCGAAGGGCGCATTCTTCCTCGTAAAATTCCTGGAAGATTCACGCTATGAAGGTCCCCGGCATTTCGATGCGCACGCGTACCGCACCGAGGACTTCGAAGGCGTGAAGGATTTTGCGCGAGGCTGCATGCGCACATATTTGATCTTGAAAGAAAAAGCCGCGCGCTTCAACGCGGACAAAGAAATTCAATCCATCCTGAATGAATTAACGAAGAATACTTCCGGCGCGCCGCCTGTTGGCGCCTTTTCAAAGAAGGGTTCGAAGGCGCTGCTCGCTCACGCCTTCGATCGTTCCGTTCTCGCGTCAAAACGATTGCCCTACGAGCGCCTCGACCAACTCACGATGGAGATTCTCTTCGGCACGCGGTGAGGCTTCCTCATCCAGCCGAGACGGAAAGCGCTTTCGCTCGAAACACACGTCCCCATCCGTTGCGCCGGTCGAGCGCAAGCGGCTTCACATCGCCAGCACGCTGCCCGTGACGCACACTCGCTGCCACATAGGCCTCCGCCGCGCCCACGGCGCGAAACGCGCGCAGTGGGCTGAGCTGTCCCAGCTTGCGCGCGTAGCGATAATGAAAGTTTTCGTGCAAAGCGCTTTCCACAATCCCAGCTGCCCTCTCGACCGGCGCGTCGCGTTCCGCAGTGTCAATGTAAAGGACGTAGCCAGGACGCGCCTGTTCCGTCTCGCACGCCAGCATCGCAAACGACGGCGTAATTCCCAGTTCGCCAAACACGTTTTGCAGCACCAGGGAAACGTGCGCCTCGTTCAATTTTTCGCCAAACCAGTCGGAAACGTACCCTTCGCGCCCCACGAAGCGAATCGTCGGGCAGCCGTGAAAGTGGCCGGTCACTTCGATCAAGTCATGCAAGGCATACCGGTAAAGCCCTCCGCCCGTCGTGAGCACCACGATGTATTGCTGTCCGCACTCAAGTTCATGAGCCAGGCGCGGATGCTCGAAATCGACGTGTCCTGTCTCATGGCTCGGCAAAAATTCCAGGAAGTGTGACCGCACTGCAAGCGCTCCACCTTCGCGGCCCACCATCGGAAATGAAACGAACCCCTCGGTTGCGAGCAGCCCCTTGCCCTGCACCGCGGCCTGTGGAAATAGCTTCGCGAGCAGCTCCGCGCCGCCCGCCGCATTGGCATCGGCCCAGCAGCTGATCAATCGCAAATTAGGCCACAGCCGCGCGTGCATTTCTTCCAGCGTGTTTGCCCGGAGCGCCGCGCGGATCTCGCGGGCACGCCTCTGATCGGGCTGCTGGCATTCCCGCAAGCCCGGCGGCAATCCCTCGCCGGTCCGAATGGTTCCATTCGTAAGATCGTCCGCAAGCTCATCCCCCCATTCCGGCAGTCGATCCGCAAGCAACAACAAAAATGTCGGATTCCATACGGAAATGAGCTTCAAGTTTTTGCTTCGCAGCAGGAACAGCAACGTCACGTACCGAAACGTGTCAATATCCGAAATCAGCCGCACCGCGCTCGGCACAGCCATCACGGATTGCACAAGCCGGCTTTGCCAACCGCCGACATAGGATGTGTCGTCCTCAAACCCGACCGGAATACCACCGTCGCGCGTCTCGCGATTACGCGCGGCCACGGGACTCACAGCCCAGTAAGCCTGCCCACCCATCAAATCCGGGCAGTGCAAAAATAAATCCGCGATCCACGCGCGAATCCCCGCTTGGAATTCCCGCTGCAGAGAATCGGTGTAAGGAATCAGCTTCGACGCGCTGGACGATCCGCTCGTCGGTTCCAGTATGCGCACGCGCTCGCGGCTAAGTACATTGCTCGATCCGCTCGCAATCTGGCCGATCCATTCCCGATAGTCCTCATATTCGCGCAGCGGAACTCTCTGCTGGTACTCACGCGCGGTTCGAATAGACGAAAATCCGTGGCTGCGACCGAACTCGGTGTCGGCATTTGCAGCAAGCACTCGCCGTAGAATCGCATTCTGTTCTTCTTCCACGCGCCTTGCCGCGCGGTGGAACCGCGCGTATTCAGGCAAGCAACCGGCCAGCCATAGCGAGTTTGCAGCCGCGCAGTTCATATGGATTTCTCCGCTGGTCTCACCAAGCCGATCGGAGTTTCGTCTAATTTCGGCGTAGCCCGTAGGAATTTTGCAAGAAATCGCAGATATCCGCGCCCGGAAACCGCGCGCGGCAGTTGCGGCCACACAAGCTTATGCAGCTCCTTCAGGTGATAGCTCGGCACCTCTGGAAATAAGTGATGCTCCAGATGATAGTTTTCATGTAAAAGTAAAAATCCGACAAGCGGATGCGGCAGGATTGTCCGGCTGGCGATATAAGGATCGGTTGCGTCCGTGATCCCGTGCTGCGTGAAGCCGCGGATCGCCACCATGCTTCCTACGATCAGCAGCGGAATAAACCACGCGACAAAGAGAATCGTCCCAGGGACGAACCGCAGCACGACGCTGTAAATCGTCAGCAGGATTCCGTATTCCACCAGAATCCGCCGCCGTTCTTCTTCCGTGCCGGATTTGACCGCAAGAATCGGTATCGCCATCACGTACAGCAGAGACCCAATCGTCAGCCGCATGAAGTGCAGCGCCCACACGACAGCGGGATGCTTGATGTAGTTGTGATAGTCGTCCGGATCGCGTGGATCGCCCAGGAATTTGTGATGCCGCGAGTGCAGTACCCGGTACGCGGTGAACGACATCAGGAAAGTGGAGCCGAGCAGCACCGATCCCGCCCAGTTTCTTCGCGCCGTCGAGAAGAGCGTCCCGTGCATTCCATCGTGCATTAGCAGCACGAAGGCGTTTAGTGCGATAGCCGTAATCGGAATTCCCACTGCCATCAGAAGCCAATGGGAGGACGCCATGCCAGCGACGGTCAGCCAAACGCCGCCGGCGCACAAAATTCCAAAGCAAAGTAGCTCTCCCGCGCGCTTGCGCCAATCCTGTGTCGTCATCCCCGCAAGTTCGTCTTCATGGCCACGCACGAGCCCGACCCTCGCTACTATCGTTGCTTGCAGCGCAGGCGACCCCGCGACGTCCTTCACTTCTGCCTTGAACAGCGCCGCGTAAGCCGCCAATCCGAGCGCGCCGCCCGCAAGAAGATCAATCGCCACATGCCGTTTCGCAAGCAGGGTCCCCGCCAAAATCAAGAACGTCCACAACCAAATGCCCCTTCGCTGGCTGCTGGATTTCAGCAATCGAGCCGAACACAGCGCGCAGTAAATCGCGAGCGAAGCGTGCAACGAAGGGCACGCATTCAGATTCGTGTCCG
>Ga0265338_10004351_pt1 | contig 19173 bp, 16 predicted proteins | sample 42126metaG_FD_193579 | JGI IMG/M metagenome (GOLD analysis project Ga0265338, IMG submission 193579) | Rhizosphere microbial communities from Carex aquatilis grown in University of Washington, Seatle, WA, United States - 4-21-26 metaG | ecosystem: Host-associated > Plants > Roots > Rhizosphere...
TGTCTTGACTGTATTCATGTTATGATGATAGACTGCTACTGCAGCAATGTTTTGCTGCAGTAGCAGTCTATCAAAAGGGGCATGACTCAAACATGGCAAAGGCGAAAGACAAACACCTTTTTGCCCGTTGTGGCTGCCGCCTGTCCATCTTCGCGCCGGAGGTGAGTACAGTCGCCCAGGGCCTCACTATGCCCTTTTGCGGGTGCGCTGTACCGTTGCTGAACGCATATCCCGTCTCCGTCGCATAGTGTTCTCCATCCTGCGAATACCGCATTCGTACAGTCCTATGGGCGCATGGTTCACGACACACCCATGGCTGCTGTATGCTTTTCCCTATCCTTCTGTTCTCATCGAGCTACCGAAGCCAGTGTGTGGCTTTGCGCCTGCTTGAAAATCCATTATGTTGAGAACAGAAAGGAACCCTTTTATGAATCTATTGCGAGGATTTGCTCTGCCATCTGGAGGAACCATTGGGATTGTCGCACCGGCCAGCCCTTACACGAACTATGCGGATGTGCTCCGGGGCATTGCCTGGTGGGAGGCCAGGGGATACCATGTGCAACTGGCGCCACACGCACTCCAACGCACCAACTGGACTGCGGGAACTCCAGAGCAACGTGCCAGCGATCTGATGGCGATGTTTACCGATCCAGATATCGACGTTATCCAATGCCTGCGTGGTGGTTGTGGAACAGCGGAGGTTATTCCTCTGCTGGACTTCCAGGTGCTTGCGAAGTATCCCAAGCCTTTTATTGGCTTTTCGGATATCACAGATCTACACTGCGCACTCCAGCGTTTCACCGGGATGGCCACGTTCTATGTCCCATCACTCACGATTCTGGACCCCTCGCTTGCGGCAGATGATTTCACCGCCAGCCATATGCTCCAGGCACTCTGTGGGCAGACAACAGGCGTTTTTCCACGTTCGCCGGACGATCCTTTTGTACGTGCTCTGGCCCCTGGCAAAGCATCCGGTCGGATCGTTGGTGGCTGCCTCTCGAATCTGGCCTACACGATGGGAACACCCTGGGAGGTCGATCTGAACGAAGCAATTTTTGCCTTTGAGGATGTTGGGAACAGTCCCCACGGTATTGATCGTATTCTTTTGCAACTGAGCCAGGCCGGGAAACTGGAGCAGGTACGTGGTGTCATCGTTGGTGATCTCACCGGCTGCGAGTGGAGTGATGGTGGTGGGGCTCCCTGGCCCCATACCAAAACACTCGAAGAAGTGCTGGAGGATCGTCTCAGGCCGCTTGGTATCCCGGTCATTGCGCACTTCCCATTTGGCCATGGGCGTTATAAGGCCACGTTACCGCTCGGTGTGCAGGCTCAGCTTGATGCCGAAACCTGTACCCTGATGGTCAGCGAACCTGCATTGCTCCAGCCATAATATCCATTGCTCACATGGGTATGTGGGGAGAGCCCGTAGAGGCCATGGAAGCGTTGAAAAAGGCACTCACCCTTTTCAACGCTTTTCTAGCGTGATAGTTTGTGCCTCTGCAATCGACTGGTGAGCGGCCTCTACGATCTGAAGCGCATGATAGCTATCAAGGGGATCAACGCGAGGAGTACGCTTCTCAAGTACGGCCTGGACAAAATCTTGCACCTCGGCTACTATAGAGAGATACCTCCAGGCCAGCGGTTCATAAGGCACAGTATCTAATGGAGGACCAGCATTGTCTTCTGTGCTGTGCAAATAGATCGCTGGCCTGGCCAGTTGCTCAACGACCAGCGACCCCAGACTGCCGTGAATTTCCAGTCGTTCTGTCCAGGGCATTGTAAGGACACAACTTTGTGTGCTGGAGAATACCGCGCCATTGGCTAGATGGCCCACTGCCAGAATATGATCCTCAATCTCGCTCTCCGGGAGCAGTTTATAGGTAATGGCTTGAATATCGATGATTTTTCCTATCAACCATTGGAGTAGATAGAAGGTCTGGACTTCCGCTGCCAGCAGCAGACCGCGCGTTTCATCCTCTTTTCCCTCATCCGACGCGTTTTTAGCCTGTTCATTTTCGCTACCCGAACTGTATGCACGTACTAAACGCACCTCGCCCAGTTTTTCCGTCTGGAGGAAATCCCAGGCTTCCTGGTATGCCGTGACAAAATGTGCGTTTTCCGCAACGGTAAAATATACATCCATACGTCTGGCTGTTTCAATCAATTCCAGGGCCTGGATGGAAGTCATAGCTATAGGTTTCTCAACGAGCACATGTTTGCCTGCCTCCAGTGCGGCCAGGGCAATCGGATAGTGCAGGTGATAAGGGCCAGTGATATCAACGAGATCAATATCCTGGTCGGTAAGCAGATCCTGATAGGAGGTATAGACTCTGGCTTGATAGCGTCTGGCGTGTTCGCGAGCCACTTCTTCGTTTTGATCACAGAAAGCCACCAGTTCACAGAGATCATCAATTTCTATATAGCCAGCCTCGTGGAGAGAGGCCATGCTGCTCGCGCCAACGATCCCGATGCGTAATTTGTGCTCACCCATAAATATTTCTCACCCCGGTGAGAAAGAGATTACCTGACTCTGACACTTTTTTCAACAGGCGGCCAGGTGGCCAGCCATCCTCTTCTAGCAGCAATTATTGTGGCTTTAAGCATAGCGTGCAGGGGTGATATTGTCAAGGATGGCTACAGGCCGTCTCGTGCTAACTTTTAAACTGGCTCAGGAAGTTCCAGATGACGACATTGGCGGAAATGGTGTGCGTGGTGAAACCCAGGTCGGGTCTGTTAATTGGAGAACCAGCCCAGACATGTCCGCCATCAGTGATTTTATATTGCTCAACCATAGTACCATTGGCGCAGCCCGCCCACTGATAGCCAGTCACATCTCCCTGCTGGAAGATGGTACGCTGGTTCTGCGTGTTGCATTGATCTACCGCAAACCAGAGGTTAAGGAACGTTGGGACCGAGAAAAAATCCTGGGCAGGACTGCCGTTGTAGGGGGCGTTCGGATCAACCAGGCTGTGAATATCCAGCACAGGGATGGCACGCGATGCCTGACAACCGCCAGGAAAGTGATAGAATGCGCCTTCAACGGTGGCCAGGCCGGAGATCTGGTTGGTCAAGGTACAGGCAACGCGATAGGCCATGCTTGCTCCAACAGAATAGCCAGTCACATAAATACGATGGGCATCGATGCAATAGTTCTTCTGCAAGTAACTGATCATATCGCGGGTAAATTGTACATCGTCGGTCGTTCCGGTTGGCCCGTAGGCACCTATTCCGGCATTCCAGCTTGGTTTGGGGGGATTGGCTGTATCCAGTGCACCCTGGGGAAAAACGACGATAAAGTTCTCTTTATCGGCCTCGGCTCCAAAATCGGTATATTTAGCCATGTAGGCTGCTGTGCTATCATAGCCATGATAATTAAAAACGACTGGTTGCGGCTGTTGTCCATAAGATGGCGGGAGATGAACGATAAAACTACGCCGTTGTCCATTGGAGGTAATAGTAATCGTGCTATCACCTGTCGTGTGGGTAGATGTGGAGCAGGTCGAACTGGTGCCCTGCCCAAAGGAGGAAATCAGGGGCAGTTGAATGTGCTTGTTCGCCAGTCCTGGAATTATGCCTGCTTGAAAGGCATAAGCGACAACGCCAGCAATAATCAGGAGTGCAAAAGCCAGACATATCCAGGCAGCCAGGCGTTTCATACGAAAATCCTGTGCATGATGAAAATCGCGATTATACATGTGTTTTATCTTCTACTGCATTCTACATTATTGAACAGTTATGAGTATAGCACGGAAGAATACTGGCCGCAAGTTTCCCGCTTTGTCTAGGATGTGTCTCTTAGAAGAAACGTCAGGACCTCCTGGATTTGTCGGATCGATTTCGTGCAAAAATAGTTTAGCTGGCCGGGGAGGCTTGCCCGGCGTGGTATAGTGAGGCAGAGGTATCTCAGATTGTAGAAAGTTTTGGGTTTTTGCGGATGATGAAGCAGAGAGAGACAATTGTTCTTCAGGTTGATCCGACACAGCCAGATCAGGCCGTGATTGCGCGGGCGGCTGCGCTGTTACGCCAGGGTGAACTGGTGGTTTTTCCGACAGAGACAGTCTATGGCCTGGGAGCGGACGCTTTCCAATCACCAGCTGTGGAGGGGATTTTTGCGGCCAAAGGGCGTCCCTTGAGCGATCCATTGATTGTTCATATAGCCGAAATGAGTGCATTGGATCAACTGACTTCCTCGCTGTCCGATCTTGCTTACAGACTGGCTGAGCATTTCTGGCCCGGTCCGTTAACGCTGCTTCTGCCGCGTGGATCGCGGGTACCTTCGCTGATCACTGCCGGAATGGAGACGGTCGCTGTGCGGATGCCGAGTCATCCCGTCGCTTCGGCCTTGATTAAGGCGCTGGGTTCGCCGATTGCGGCTCCCAGCGCCAATCGCTTTATGCATGTCAGTCCGACGACTGCTACGCATGTTCTGGCGGACCTGGGTGGGCGTGTGCCGTTGATTCTTGACGCTGGTGCCTGTGCTGTTGGAGTCGAATCGACGATTCTGGACCTGAGCACTGCTGTGCCAACGATCCTGCGCCCCGGCGGTGTCAGCCTGGAGGCTCTGCGCGCTGTCTTACCAGAGGTGCTTACCCCCGGCAGGCGCGAGACAGGACGGGAAGATCAGGCCCAGAAGGCTCCCGGTCAGCTTACCACGCACTATGCTCCCGCTATTCCACTACTCCTTTTTGATGGAAGTGAGGAGGCGATGCGTGCCGCTATGCTGCGTGAATTGCAGCAACGTCTGGCACGCGGCGAAAAGGTCGGTGTTCTGGTTGCCGACGCCGACCTGGCATTTTTTCAGACGAGCAGAGCACAGATCCACACCCTGGGTGATGCCACTCGCTCGGTCCAGATCGCGTCTTCTCTCTTTGCCAGCCTGCGCGCGCTCGAAGAGAGCGGTGTACAGGTGATCCTCTGTCGTAACTTCGCGGAGCGCGATCTCGGCCTGGCAATTCGCGATCGCCTTGGACGCGCGGCAGGTGGCAAGGTTATCCAGGTTTAGCTCAGTTTCCTGCGCCTTCTGATCAAGACAACGCAGAGGATTATCCCCACCGTCGCCACCAGCAACCCTCCGCCGCCGAGGACCGCCACCAGCGGCCAGCAGACCTGGTCCAGGGGTGAATTGTCAAGCGTATGATTGGCAGCGACATTGGGCAAACCCGTCTGGGGTGCAAAGGTGGGGTCAAGGGTAATCTGGTCAGGCGCGATATGTGTGTAAAGACGGGTCAGATAGCTATAGTTGTGCTGTAACTGTTGCAAATCTGTATCTCCGTCGGTGAAAAGGTGACTGGTTGGTTGTGCATATTCTGTTACAAAACCATGCCCGTGGGCCTGATTGACCGCCTGATCCACCAGGTCGGCATAGTTCGAGCCTGGATCGCTGGCATCGGTGCTTAACTGATTGTCATTGATGGAGATTGAGCTATAGCTCTGTGGCACATAGCGGCTCTGCCCAAAGATCCAGACCAGGACTCCCAGCCGTTCTGTCCCCATTGGTGTGGCCATCCGCAGCGGAATACCGATCTGTTGCTGAGTGGTAGCATACGTGATTTTAATCGGTGCCAGTGCATTGCTCTGCGTTGTGACCTGTAAGCGCATCGCCAGAAAGAGCATATGTGCGGCAATATAGGGCTGCATTTCGGCCTGCGATTCCGCTGGAATGTTATAATGGTTGCTATTAAGCCATTGAGTCAGGGCCAGAGGATTGCTGGAGCCGATCACATTATAGCTATAGGGACCTGTGGTGCCGCTGCTATAGATATTGACCGAATTAAGCGATGGCTGTGGTGCCGCTGTCGTATAGCCTCCACCTGCGAAACCCTCCGGGCAAGCAGAGGTATAGCGGAGATCGAACTGAGGTGCCGTTTGCCCTTCCAGGCTTTGAAAGAGTGTATTGGAGGCAGTGCTAATCTGGGGTACGGCTGGCACAGGCAGGACCCAGGCGAAATCCTTGGGGGAGCCAGTATAGTGGATTTGTTCATAGAGCGTGACCCTGCCGGGGTCCACAGTGAAAATCAGTTGCTCGGCATTTTGTTCAGTATATGCATCGGCGCTGAACAGGCCGCCACAGGCCGCTGCTGAAAGCGGTGTTGCCAGTAGACAGAGCAGTGCCAGGAATGGTGCTAAGAGCCAGATGCGTCTGGGAGAGTGCCAGCGTTGTATGTGTATTTTGCCAGACATAGATGTTTCTCCTCCGTCTCAATAAGATCCCTTTCAGCTAAGACGTTGGAAGTCGCGCAAATTACACCAGATTTTTTCCTGCTCTTTTGCCTGTTTAGAAAAAAGAGTGAGCAGGCCAGCTTTCCCAGGCAGGAACTGCCCAGAACTCTGGCCTGCTCTGATTTAGCTGGCTTCCGCGCCGCTGCCTTCCCGCTGGGGCCGGCGCCGACGCGTTGCCTGGCGGGCCGCAGCCGCCGTGCGCAGGCGTGGGATGTACAGGAAGACATAGAGCGCTGAGAGCGCGAGAATGACCAGAGTGATAATCAAAGGCTGGCCGGGAAAAACGTTTGAACCGATACCCAGCGAGGCCAGGACGGCCAGCAAGCCAAAGATAATCACCGTCAGGATAGGGAAGAATAGACCTCCACGAATATGAAAGGCGCGTGGCGCATCGGGCCGGCGCTTGCGCAGGCGAATGACACAAAGACCGGCAATCGTATAGATCATGCCTTCCAGCACTGCTCCCACCAGAATCACTGATTCAAATTGATTGGTCAGGAAGATCAAAATGGCGATGACCGCTGAAGCCACGGCCAGTGCGAGAACCGCCACATAGGGTACCGCGAAAGAGATACTGATGCGTGAGAAGATGGGTGGTAAAACGTCCTCGCGCGCCGCTGCATAAAGAAAGCGGGAGGCCGTGGCAAAACCACCATTGAAGGTCATCACCGCTGTAAACAGCGTGGCGATCAGCATCAGCCAGATTCCCACCTGTCCAAGCGCGGCATTGGCCAGCAACATCTGTGGCACAGGCGAATTAATCACTGACGCGCTGTGGACATTGAGCAGATGGCTGGAGGCCACAGTAAAGAGTGCATACGAAATACCCAGTAGACCCAGAGAGATAAACATCCCGCGTGGAATCTGGCCGATATCGTTGATCTCTTCAGAGAGTGGTGTGATCCATTCAAAGCCCGAAAAAATGAAGACGCCGATAGCCACGGCGTTGATTAAATTGACCGGATCGCCAAAGGCGGCAAAGGGTGAGCGCAACTGGAAACCATGCTCTCCCAGCGAGATCAGAGAGATAATGATCACAAAGGCCAGCAGGCTGTACGTTGTGATATCCTGGAGCAGACCTGCGATTTTGATGCCACGCAGATTGGCACCAGCCGAAAGACCCAGCAAGGCCATGATCCAGATCAGCGAGGCCCAGTTGGGCAGATGAAAAGCGTACGTAATGGCGCTTCCGACAATATAGCTATCGGCGGCAATAATAGCAACAATCGTGAGCATATAGCCGAAGGTCATGATTAAGGAAAAATTGTCGTTAAAAGCCTCTTTCATATACAGCCGTACTGCCGCTGCTGTAGGATAAAGCGCATTCAATTCGGAGAAACAGAGCGCGGCCAGGATAGCTAACAGACCCGCAATGAAAATTGCGATCCATCCCGAATCACCACTCAATGAGGAAGCCAGTTGAATACAACTGAGCAAGCTAATTGCCGCGTAAGCCAGTCCGGTACTTGTCGAGACAATCGTACGGAACTTGAGCACACGGCGTAAGGAGACAGGTTCGTTCATCGCGTTGCACTCCTTTGCCTGGGATTGTTGGGTTTAGAAGCAGGGTACATGGAAAAAGCACGCTTGTCAATCGGGTGATTGTGCGGGGGGGAGCCTTGAGGGCAGGTTTATTGCCAGGGAAAATTTAACTTGCTGCCGGTCTGTGGTAGGAGAGGGAGCCAGTGATAGGGGGCGTTCGGAGGGGGTCTAGCGCTCCAATAAGACGCGTATTTTCAGCGCGATCTGCAACGACAGGCGCAACTCGGCGTCCTCCAGCGTACGTCCCAGTAACTCCTCAATGCGACCCAGCCGGTAGAGCAGCGAATTGCGATGGAGATGCATCGCGCGCGCGGTTTCACTGAGATTTCCATTGCTGCGGAAAAAGCCTTCCAGCGTTTCCAGTAACGCCTGATTGCCGCGATTATCTGCGTCTAACAGGGGACCGAGCGTCTCCTGATAGAATTCCAGCAGCGTTGGCTCGCCGTACAGCGGAAAGAGCAAGCGATAAATGCCCAGCCGCGCAAATGAGTGCAATTTGCCCTCGCCAAAGAGCCGCCGACCAATTTCCAACGCCTGTTGAGCTTCGCGCCAGGCGTGAGGAATGGCCTGGACATCTTTCGCAATCTGTCCGATGCCGCCAGAATAGAACGGCGTATAGCGGACGTTTCGTGGTTGGAGACGTGCCTGGACGCGTTCCAGGCTGCTGAGAATGACCTGCTCGTCAGGAGTGGTTGGGGCCAGTTCAGAGCTGGTGCTGCTTTTAATACAGGGCAGGAGGGCCATTACCCGGCGCGGCTCGTAGACCACCCAGGCTGCTGGCCAGGTGCGAAGCAGTTCTTCTTGCAGGCGCTTACTCCACTGGGCATGAGGATTACTGCTACTGTAGGCGGTGTCATCCGGCGAAAGTTCAAACAGAACGACTGCCTGGGGTACCATCAGATCGTGTCCGAGCAAACGCGCACGGGCCTGGATTTCCTCCGCCTGTTGATAATTTCCCTGGATCACATCGGTGAAAGCCTCGTTCTGATAGCGAGTTTCAACCTTGCTCCGCTCGCGCTCGCGCGTGAACTCAAGCGAGATAATAGGCGCGACCTGGCCCATAATCAGGCGCTCCAGATGGTCAAAATCGTCGGCTGATCCAATCAGCGATAAATACCCCACGACTTCATGGGGAATCTGAATCGGCAGCATCACCCGTGCCAGACCCTGCTTTTGCAGGACCTCATCGGTCAGATCGCCGGGCAGGGTTTGTGCTTCCATACTGGGTGGAGTGGCTTGAAAACGTATGACCTGCTCGGCATCCTGCAAAATGACCCATTTATTGCAGACCCTGGCTAGATGGGTACAGACCCCCTCAATGCCAGCTCCCTGAATGCTCAATTGCATTAACTGATGGGAAATCTCGCTGGCCTGGCGTTCAATTTCTCCGCGAAAGCTCACCACAAATGTAATCACATCGCGTTCTATCTCTTCGAGGGGGGCTGTTTGTGGTAAAAGAATCAGGGGGAGATGGAGTTGATTGGCTGTAGATAATGCTTCTGCGCCCAGGGTTTCTAGAGAAGCGCTGGCCACCGCCACGGCTGCGACGCGCTCCTTATGGAGACTTTTCAGAAGATGCGGGAGCGTCTCATCCAGCCGGCGGAGTTGCGCGAGGCTAAGCAGGGCGAGTTCTCCCCCGCGCACGCTTTCAAATGCAGGAAGGCGTGCGCGCATACGCATTGCCCAGGTAACCCGCCTTTCCAGTCCCTCCCCACCCGCTGCCAACTGGGCGTCACGCGAGATGAGAAGGGTCAGGATATTGCGGACAGAGGCCGATGATATTGGAGATGGAGAACCGCTCATGTGTTGCTCTCTTGAGGGTAGAAGAACTCTATCCTGTAATCCAAAAGGGAAGCGCGGCGATTACCGCCGCGCGGATGTGGCAGGAGTGCCACTGGTCTTTTGTACTTTGCGCTTCAGTTCCGCTTTTTTCGCCGAGGCGCGATGTTTGCGCCAGGCGACACGTTTCGTTTTATTCATAGTGCTCCGTTCCTTTCTCTTTATTCTTCTGTTTCGTTTGCGTCGTCGAAATCGACCTCGTTCATATCTTCGCTTTCATCATTCCCATCATAGTACTCATCGTCGCTAACCAGATCATCCTCGTCATCATGGTCGCGTCGCAAGATACTATCCTTGATATAGGCTCGAATGGTGTCTCCACCACCGTGTGAGGGAAAGCTTACTTTACCAAACATCGTTGGATGTTGGTATTCCTCACGGATAATCAGGCGTACCTTGCCATGTTCCATGGCTAAAATGGCGGCAGCGTAGCGGTTTCCACCCTCGATAAATCGAATCAGGCGATTCGACAGGCGCGGTTCAACCTGTCCCAGACCTTCGCCTGCTTCACTGCGTACCAGGATTGTATGGCCACTGACATGCAGTTGGACCTTATCTCCAACGGCAACACGCGCCAGGGCGGCTGTGGAGGCCGGGTTCAGCAATTCAGTGACTCCTGTCTTCCCGGTTTCCTCAATAAAGAGTTGTGGGTCGATGCGTCCGGCACCCACATGCACCTGGACAGGGCTTTCCTGATCCTTAATTCGTGCCAGCCGATCCAGGTTCTTTTTCGCGATCGTATTTTTGGGGTTATAAATCAAGGTTTGCGAGTAGGCATCCCGTGCATCCGCATATCGTCCCAGTTCGCTATACGCTTTGCCCAGACGATTATATGCCTCAAGTTCACCAGGGAACAGTTGTAAGATGTTCTTGTTCGTGAGCACTGCTTCGGCCCACTCGCTGGTTTGAGCCTGCTTGATCGCCAGATCAGTCCACTGTTTTTTGAGACGTGCTTTCTCTTCAGCAGATTGTGCTTGTGTCATCAATCCCTCCTCGATCCTTTTTCAATCCCATTTCACACTTTTTATGGGTTTGTGCCTCATTTGCCTTCCCTCGTGAATTGCTTGATCGTTCAAGTCTCGCTCTGAGGGACTGCTGCGTTTGTTGGGGCTAACCCGCATATTATAGCGCAACGGCGCAACCTTGCAAGGACCAGGGAGTAACTTTTTCAATGCGCACCTGCACAAGGTTACCGGGACGGAGTGCTTTGGGCTGTTTTCCGTCGTTCTCTGCCTCTGGTTGCGGGAAAAAGACCAGTTTATTCGTACGATTGCGCCCTTTCCATTGTTGACGTTCATGGCTGACGTTGGCTTCTTCAACCATGACTTCTTCTACATTGCTGATGAGCGCCTGGTTAATTTCCAGCGCAATCTCTCTCTGGACATCTTCCAATGCATGCAGGCGACGTTGTTTTTCTACCAGTGGAATATCGTCCTCCCAGCGTGCCGCGACTGTGCCAGGGCGGACCGAGTAGGCGGCAACATGGACGACATCGAAGCGGATCTCGCGCAAGAGATCCAGGGTATGCTGAAATTCCTCCTCCGTCTCTCCGCAGAAGCCGACGATAATATCGGTTGAGAGCGAGATGCCCGGCCAGAGTTCGCGTACCCGTGTGATTTTTTCGCGATATTCATCCAGGGTATAGCCGCGCTTCATACGTTTCAGACAGGCATCATCGCCTGATTGCACGGGAATGTTCAGATGTTCACAGACTTTGGGTAAGCTGGCCATGTGTTCGATCATGCTGTCGGTCATATGGCGTGGATACGAGGTCATAAAACGGATGCGTTTGAGGTCCTCAATCTCGCTTAAGTGTTCCATCAGATAGGCCAGGTTGGGCTGTTGGGGCAGGTCAAGCCCATATGCTTCGACTGTCTGGCCGAGCAAGGTCAGTTCGCGCGCGCCTTTGGTGACCAGAGTGCGAGCCTCGGCGACCAGTTCGTCCACCGGGCGACTCCGTTCGCGCCCGCGTCTATAGGGAACGATACAGTAGGTACAGACCTTATTGCAACCCAGTACTATAGGCAACCAGGCGGTGGGGCTGACCTGTACCGGTTCGACCTGTGTGGGGTAGTGGGCGATGCGTTCGCCAGGTTTGGGGGTGATCGCCATGGGCAGAACGGTGCGTTTGCCTGTCAGCGGCAAATTGAAAGCAGCGATCGTAGGTTGTACAGGCGCGGAGGCCGCAGTCTCCACGATGGTCTCCTCGTCAGGCGCCAGGAAATCCACATCCAGGCAGCCGGCTCCAGAGATAGGCGTCCAGCGTTCCTCCAGGAAACGAGGCAGGATATCCGCCTGTTCAACTTTCATAAACAGATCGATATGTGGGTAACGTTTGCTCAACTCATCGATCGTCTTCTGACTGCCAATCATACAGCCCATCAACGCCACCAGTAAATCGTCGCGTTGCGCTTTTGCGTGTTTCAATTGCGCCAGGCGATTATGGGCTTTTTCTTCCGGCGCTTTACGCACACTACACGTATTCAGTATCACCAGATTGGCCTGTTCCATGCCCGTTTCTTCCCAACCCAGATCATCCAGGATGGCATGGATGCGTTGCGAATCAGCCAGATTCATCTGGCAGCCAACTGTCCAGATATGATACTTTCCTCGTGCAATCGAGGTTGTCGTCATCTTATTGCCCCTCTCCGAGCAGAACGGATCTATCTATGCCTTTTGTATACGGCCATAGCGCCTATGAGACCTGTCTTTTTCTGGATTCAAGGTGTTCATTATACACCAGGAACAGGAAATTGAATAGTGGTTCAAAGAGCAAAGCCCGGTCTTTTTGCCATTCTTCGTAAAAAAAAGGAAACGCATTGCTCCGCAAGCGAAGATTTTCGTTTCCAAAAGTTTGACACTCCTCTTGTCCTATGCTATAGTACCTGCCATACCGAGAAAGCATCTCTTCTTTCCTGCATAGACGCATAACGAAAGAGCATTGTTGCCATAACTATGCCAGGGGCGATTGCCAACAGAGTAGCAGGTTTTTCTAGTCCTTGTGCTTGCTACGGATCCATTTCTACTGAAAAATATGTACCGATACTCTCTTTTAATTCGCCTGTGAGTTTTAGTAAGCCCACGGCGTATATAAGCGTATGGGAGTCTTACCAGCTTTGAGGAGTGCCGAGAAGCGGGTTGGTACTTTCTCTACATTCCCTGGATTGGGTTTTTTAATTTGGTATTGCTGAAGGAGGCTAGCAGTAACATGACAAGACGTTTGTCACGTTTATTTGCCCTGGCTTTAGGTGTGACCCTGTTGATGGGCGTACTTGCTGCCTGTGGTTCTGGTGCTACATCGGGTAGTTCCACTCCTACCGCGACGATCACTATCAAGATCGCTACGGATTTACCGGTGAGTGGAGCTGATGCGAGTAGCGGTAAACCGGCGGAGAACGGTGCGCATCTGGCTGTTGATGAAGCCAATGCCGCGAATTTTCTCCCTGGCTACAAATTTGTGTTTGATCCTCAAGATGATGTCGGTGCAAGTGGCACGCATGATCCTTCGGTCGGGGCCAAGAATGTAACTGCTCTCATTGGCGACGCCGAAGTTGCGGGTATCGTCGGCCCTTTCAATAGTAGTGTTGCTGAATCTGAGATGCCGATCACCAATCAGGCTCCTCTGGCGCAGATCAGCCCGGCGAACACGAATACCTGCCTGACACAGGTTGGCGCGGATATTGGTTGTTCCGGGGCCAACGACCTGGTGCCAACTCTGCGCCCCACTGGCAAAGTAACCTACTTCCGTATTGCGACAACTGATAGCCATCAGGGTCCTGTCGCGGCTGATTTCGCTTTCAAGACGCTGAACCTCAAGTCAGTCTATGTGATTGACGATACTGAAGTATATGGCACAGGTCTTGCCGCTGCTTTCATCAAAGAATTTGCAGCGATTGGTGGAAAAGTCATTAACCATGATAGTCTGGCATCAACCACCGACTATAGCCAGGAATTGACCAAAGTAGCCGCAGCCAAGCCGGATTTCATCTACTTTGCTGGTCTTGATTCCACCGGCGGTATCAATATCCGCAAGCAGATGGAGAACGTGCCTGCTCTGGCCAATACACCGCTGATCGGTGGCGATGGTTTACAGACCAGCGCTTTCGCTACAGCGATTGGCACTGGGAAGGGCGGACCTGTCTATAGCACCGTGGCAACCACCGACGCGACGCATGTTCCTGCCGCTGCTGCCTTCATTAAGGATTACACGGCCAAATATGGTGCTCTTGGTGCGTATAGCGCCGCTGGCTATGATTGTGCCGAGATCATTATGAACGCAGTCAAGGCCGCTATTGCTGCCGGTGCCAAGCCTCCGACCAATGATAGCGATACGGATACTGCCAAGACGTTCCGGCAGGCTGTCATCGATCAGATTGCCAAGACTGACTACAACGGGGTGACAGGTCACCAGAGCTTCGACTCGAATGGTGACACAACCGATAAGAACATCACCATCTATAAGCTGGCTGATGTCTCTGGCCAGCCCGGTTGGGAGTACAACAGTGCCCTGGCACTGCCGTAAGCCTGTATCAGAGATATGTTAAGCTGATGGTTGGATTGTCGAGCCATTCGTGGTCTGCATCAGAAGACAGAATTTTCTGATACAGATCCTGGAAGGGGAAGCCTCATAGATTGCTCCCGAGGTAATCTGCGAGGCGGCCCCTTCCTGGTATCCACGTATCCACCCTTTGCACACACTTCTCCATCTCTACAACGTCCCCGGAAGCTGGGAGGCCGTATTTTTATGAGTGAATTTCTGCAATTTGTGATCGTGGGATTGGTCAGCGGATCGATCTATGGGCTTATCGCTCTCGGATACACGATGGTCTATGGTATCATCGAGCTGATCAACTTTGCCCATGGTGATATTTTTATGATAGGCACACTGGTGACTATCCTGCTCTTCAATCTTCTCCATGTTAATGATACCAATCCCCCGACAGGTCTGGCCCTGGTTGGCATTCTTCTGCTCGCTTTTATTGTGACGATGATTGTCTGTGCTGTGCTGGGTGTCGTGATTGAACTGGTGGCGTACCGCCCGTTGCGCAATGCCCCGCGTCTGGCTCCCCTCATCTCGGCCATTGGTGTTTCGTTAGTTCTGGAGGATGTTGGCAAGCTCTGGAAAGGCTTGAGTCCGATTGCCTTTCCACAAATCTTTCCAAGAGCGCAGATCAACCTTGGCGCGGTTCAGGTCAATGAGATTGACATTTTTATTATTATTGTGGCGGTTGTTTTAATGGTGGGTTTACAATGGCTGGTGCAGCGGACGCGGTTGGGACGCGCCATGCGTGCTGTGGCTCAGGACCGTGAAGCAGCATCTTTAATGGGTGTGAATGTCAATCGGATTATTTCTGTGACATTCTTTATCGGCGCTGCTCTGGCCGGTGCCGCAGCGGTCATCTATGGCCTGGAATTTGGCACGACCGTTTTCTATGTTGGTTTCAATATTGGTTTGATCGCCTTCACCGCTGCCGTGCTTGGTGGCATCGGGAACATTGTCGGTGCGATGTTAGGGAGCCTGGTGATTGGTATGGTCCAGTCGTTTGCCGTCTTGATCCCTGACTCATTGAATCCCTCTTCTCATGGTATAGGTCTGCCGCATGGTGGCGGTTCCTGGAGCCTGGCCATTATTTTCGCCATTCTGATTCTGATTCTGGTGTTTCGGCCATCTGGTTTGCTCGGCCAAAATACGCCCGACAAGGTTTGATCTGTATGTTGGTGATCTGCTGCCATAAATGTGCCTATTTCTGGCCTGATCTTTCAGAAACGAGGTGAAGGCGTCTATGTCTGTCACTACAACAACAAGGGGGGTCGGTCGCCTTCTAAGCCCGGAGCTAAAGACGCGTGCTTTACTCTTCCGGTGGTTGATCGCGCTTCTGCTACCCCTGCTGGTCTTTACGTTTGTCTGGCAGGGTGACTATGTCATCAATAATGTGCTGCTGGGTTTTATTACTCCTGCGACGGCGCTAACGGCGCCGAGCAAGGCCATCCAGTCAGCTATTTTTATGGTGCTGTTCTATTTCCTGGTGCTGGCACTCGCGGGTTACCTGGTCGCCTCAGACAGTGGACGACGCAAAACGGTAAGTATCTGGCTGGACTCCTTCGTGTTTGCCGTTGTGCCGATTCTGTTGATCGATGTGACGAATAACCTGGTGATTGGTATCGCTGTCTCAGGCATTGCCTGGGCAATTTTCTTTACGGTGCGCAAGCGCATCAAATATCTGGCTGAAGCGCCATCCTCGCCGACCAGCCTGCCGACGATCTCCAATGATGAATTATTGCAGCGTGCTATTCTGGGAGGGTTCTGGCTGGGTCTGACACTTTCGGTGATCTGGCTGCTCGTCGATGTCCTGTTTTTTGTGACCGGTACACTTCAGACAGAATTGCTGATTTTTACGGCGATTCGGACGGTCGTGTTGCCGATCGCAGGGTATTTCCTGGGGATGCTGGGTGGTCGGGTTGCCCAGAGGTATACTGCTGCTGCCTATGCCAGCCGGGACGCGAAAAATAACGCGAAAGCCGGGCATAAATCCCGGTTGGAGTCGCAGCAAGTGGTGCCGAACGATCAGCCTTTGCGCAGTTCGGGCGCCAGAACCTTCTACATGGCTTTACTGATTGCTTTTCTCCTCTTCTATCCAGCGATCGACCAGTATCTGTTTGGGTATGGGACCGATGGGCGCGTGACCGGATATGGAGATGCCGGTTACTATGTGATTCTGGCGCTGGGCCTGAATATTGTGGTGGGTTTTGCCGGGCTGCTGGACCTGGGATATGTGGCCTTCTTTGCCATTGGCGCCTATACCTGGGGCATTATTGGTTCAACACAGCTCGGGATTATCTTCGGAACGGTGTTTAATCCACTCGTCTTGAGCTGGCTCTTCTGGCCCATGATTATTGTGTCGGCCCTGGTCGCAGCCTTCTGGGGGGTGGTGCTGGGCGCGCCAACCTTGCGTCTGCGCGGTGATTACCTGGCGATTGTGACGCTGGGATTCGGCGAAATTGTGCCCATTGTGGTACTCAACCTGAACCAGGTGACCAATGGCGCCAACGGCCTGGTGGGCATTCATTCGCCCGCGTTTTTTGGTCTTGACTGGTCGGTGGTAACACCCACTCCGTACTACTACCTGGTTCTGGCTCTGATTGCCCTGGTGATTTTCGCGAATATCCGTTTGCGCGATTCTCGTCTTGGGAGAGCCTGGGTGGCTATTCGCGAGGATGAGATTGCTGCCGCCTCTTCCGGCATTAATTTACGCAATACCAAGTTGCTGGCCTTTGGCGCGGGCGCTTTTTTCGCGGGTATTGCTGGCGCCTATCACTCGGCGAAACTGGGGGAGATATCCCCGGACTCGTTCAGTTATGGTGACTCGATTGTCTTTCTGGCTATGGTAGTCATCGGTGGTCTGGGCAGTATTCCAGGGGTAATTGTAGGCGCGATATCTGTCTACTCGATCAACATTTTGATCCTGGGTCAATTAGATTCTCTGGCTACAGATCCTACCTCGTTTATCTATCCGGTCTACCATACGATTACCCAGTATGTGCCTGGTTTTACCTTTGGAAACATCCGTAACTTGATCTTCGGCGTAATCTTAATAACGATCATGATTTTCCGTCCTGAAGGTCTTATTCCCAGTGCCAGACGGAAGCGTGAATTGCACAGGGATGACGACGCTCCCGCCGGGGCTGGTGCGTTGGATATTGTGCCCTCTGATCCAGGTTTTGAGGCCGAGGTGCGGATTGAGTAGCCACGCCTGCCTAATGGTAAGAGAAACAATGATGTTAGAAACCACTAGAGCAACAGGAGATGTATTATGAGTGCTGAACAGGTGGTGAGCATCGGCCAGAACGGTGAACAAACCATAACTCCTCTGCTGGAATTACGCAATGTAACCAAGCATTTTGGTGGTCTGGCCGCTGTACAGGAAGTCGATTTACGTATTTTTCCTGGTGAAATTATCAGCATCATCGGTCCGAATGGCGCAGGAAAAACGACCGTTTTTAATTTGATTACCGGTATCTATCGGGTCTCGCAGGGCGATATTTTGCTGGGTGGTCGTACGCTCGTCGGTCTGAGTCCTGATGCCATTGTGCGGCGCGGTATTACCCGTACATTCCAGAATATTCGTCTGTTTAATAACATGACCGTGTTGGAGAATGTCCTGGTTGGCTATCATACCCGCCTCAAGGCGACTGTTCTGGGGGCGCTTTTCCGCCCACCCCAGGTGCGCCGCGAGGAAGATGTGGCCCGTGAACGCGCCATTGAGCTTCTCAGTTTCTTTGGCCCGGAACTGGTCGAGCGCCAGGATGAATATGTGGTGAATCTCTCGTATGCTGAGAAGCGGCGTGTCGAGATTTCCCGTGCGCTGGCTGCGGACCCGAAATTGTTGTTGCTGGATGAGCCAACTGCTGGTATGAACGAGTACGAGACGCTGGAGGCGGTCAAATACATCAGGCGTTTACGCGATGAACTGGGCCTGACGATTCTGCTGATTGAGCATAAACTGGCGGTAACAATGGGTATGTCTGATCGCATTGCAGTGCTTGACTATGGACGCAAAATTGCCGAGGGTTTACCCGAAGATGTGCGTCGAAATGAACTGGTGATTGCTGCGTATCTGGGCAAACCTTCGGCGACTGACCAGGAGGAGACTGCTGCTGAGTAGTCGCGGTGGGAGAAAGTTATGCGTGTACCCCTGGAAAACAGGAAGATTACCATTATAAGAGGTCACCTATGCTGAAACTGGTAGATGTCGATACCTACTATGGTCCGAGTCAGGTCTTGCATAGCGTTTCACTGGAAGTCAATCAAGGCGAAATTGTTTGCTTGCTTGGTGCGAATGCCGCTGGTAAAACGACAACGATGAAGACGATCTTTGGCCTGGTCCATCCCCGCAAAGGGTCGGTGCTCTTTGAAGATAAGCCGCTTGAACGTCTGGCCGCTGGTGAGATTGTGAAACTGGGGATGGCGCTTGTGCCTGAAGGACGCCGTATTTTTGCGCGTATGACGGTGCTGGAGAATCTGGAGATGGGTGCCTATATTCGCCAGAATCGCGCGGAAATCAGGCATGATATTGACCATGTCTGCCAGATCTTTCCCCGTCTGAAGGAACGTCTCAAACAGGTTGCGGGTACCATGTCTGGTGGAGAGCAGCAGATGCTGGCGATGGGTCGCGCCCTGATGTCGCAACCACGTTTGATTTGTATGGATGAACCTTCGATGGGTCTGTCGCCGATTCTGGTGCAGACCGTATTTGATACAATCAGGCGTGTGCGGGATGAAGGCGTGACGGTTTTCCTGGTGGAGCAGAATGCGTCTATGGCCCTCAGCCTGGCCGATCGCGGCTATGTCCTCCAGACAGGCAAGGTGGTGCTCAGCGATACCGCGCCAAATTTGTTGACGAATGACCTGGTCCGCCAGGCGTATCTTGGCGGTGCATAACAAAAGCGAGCGGCTAGCAGGTGGTTTTGCCATCTGCCAGCCGCTCGCTTTCGCTTTTGGGAAGTGTTAACTCCTGGCGTCCAGGCGTTGATGGAGTTCATCAATGCGTACAATGACCTCTTGCAGGGTATTGA
>Ga0265338_10004352_pt1 | contig 19166 bp, 15 predicted proteins | sample 42126metaG_FD_193579 | JGI IMG/M metagenome (GOLD analysis project Ga0265338, IMG submission 193579) | Rhizosphere microbial communities from Carex aquatilis grown in University of Washington, Seatle, WA, United States - 4-21-26 metaG | ecosystem: Host-associated > Plants > Roots > Rhizosphere...
ACCCTGGCCTCCGGCGTCAGCCTCCGCCTGGAAGCCTACGAGCGACTCACGACGCACGTCCGCCCTCATTGGGAGAACCGCATCGAGCCGTTCAACGTTTTCCCGGAGTCCCTCTACGACCGGGTCGAGCTGGATCCGACCCGCGCCCGCGCACGGGGAATCGAACTCATCGCGGAGCGGCGCGGCAACCGCCGCCTCGGCTGGGGAGTCAGCTACTCGCTGGCGAATTCCGCGGAACAGGTCGGCGATCGGTGGATTCCCGTCAATCGGGATCAACGGCACACCTTCTATGCGGACATCACCTTTGCGCCGACCCGCGACTGGCTGCTGAGCGCCTCGTGGACGTTCCACACCGGCTGGCCCACGTCGGACATCACCTACTCGACCGTGCGCTTGAACGATGGTTCGCTGGTCTACACGTGGACCTACAGCCGTTACAACAGCCTGCGGTCGCCCGCCTATCACCGCCTGGACCTGCGCGCGACGCGGCAATTCCGGTTTGCTCACGGCACGCTCCGGGTCTTCGCCGACCTCTTCAACGCCTACGACCGGCGCAACACGGACGGCTATGATTCGACCGCGGCCGCCTTCGTGGATGGCCGGCTCGTGGTCACCAAGACCCCGCTGAAGATGTTCCCCATTCTCCCCAGCGTCGGCCTGAGCTGGGAGTTCTGAACGCGGCCGGTCCCGGCGATCGAGGCGCAGGACTTCGACGCCATCGTCGTCGCGGGCGGGCAGGCGCCGATGTTCACGTTCGATAAGGCCGAGGCGCTCCATCGCAAATTCGCCGAGTTCTACGAGGCCGGGAAGATCGCCTGCGCGCTCTGCCACGGCACGGCGGTCCTCCGCTATGCCCGACTGTCCAACGGTGAGTATCTGGTCAAAGGGAAGACCGTGACCGGCTTTGCGAACGTGGAGGAGGACTTCGCGGACAACGCGGTCTGGTCAATGGGCCTGCTGCCGCGGGAAAAGCACGTGATGCCCTGGCGAATCGAGGACGAATTGCGCGGGCTGGGGGCCAATTATGTCCAAGCTGGTTTGTGGCGGGGATTCGCCGTGCGCGATAAGAACCTGGTCACCGGCCAGCAGAACTTTTCCGGCGAGGAAACCGCCCGCCTGCTCGTCGAGGCCCAGGGACGCTAGCGACGGCCCAACCCGGGGCAGCGCATTCGTGCCGACCGGCACATCGGGCCGGGCCGCCGGCCGCGTGTCGTTGGGCTTCCGAGCGCCGACGCTCAGTGCGCCGGGTCGCCGGCGGCCCCTGGTTTCCGCCCGAGCATCCGGTCCGCCCAGGCGATGAAGTACTGCATGTTCGAGCGATCCTCGTGGCCGCCGTCGTGCTGGCGCCAGGCGAGCTGGCCGTCGAGCAGTCCCGTGTTCACCGGCGGCATCTTCGCCGTGCGGTAGTCCTCGCGCACGCCGAGATCGCAGGCCCCCAGCAGCCGGTACACGGCACCGGCGTCGACCGCCGCCATGAAACTGCCCTGATGATCGAGCCAGTGGGCGTCGCCCTTCTCCGGCACGCCATAGCTGATGAACACCGGACGCGGCGCACAGAGGGCGATGAGTTCGTTGGCGTCCACCGGCAGGTCGTTCGCGTCCTTGCGGCCAAACGTCGCCTCGGCCGCGCCGTATTTCAGGAAATTCCCCGCCATCCAGTGGTAGGCGCCGGAACTGGTCAGGTTCTCGACCGCTTCCCCGAAGTTGCGCCGGTGAGGCTTGACGCCGCCCTCGCCCGAGGAGCCGACCAGGGCGACCGCGAACCGCGGGTCGAACGCCATCGTCACCAGCGCCGCCTTGCCAAATCGGGACACGCCCTCGATCCCAACCCGTTTCGCGTCCACGGACGCATCGGTGCCCAGGTAGTCGAGCACCCGCGATGCGCCCCACGCCCAGGCGCGCAACGCGCCCCAGTCGTCGGGCTGGCGGCGATGGCCGCGGTTGGTGAGGCCGATGATGCCCTCGGTGAGACCCGCGCCGTTGTCGGCCTGGACGCTCATCACGCCCAGGGAGACGTAGCCCCACCCGTCCGCGATCAACTGGTCGGCCGAGGGGGGCGCGGGCGGCGGCGGTCCGAAGGTGGGCGCCGGTTCGTCGGGCATGTTGCCAAAACCGAACATGATCAACACCGGCACGGGCTTGGTCGCGTCGGCCGGGGTGACGACGGCGATCTTGATGTCGACCGTGATCGCCGGGTCCGCCGCGTTGTCCACGTGCCCGATGACCAGCCGCGCGTGCACGGGACGGCCGGCCACGCTGGCATCCAGCGTGCGTGCGATGCTCCAGGTGATCGGCGGCACGCCGCCGGGGATGCGGCCGACCACCTCGCGCTCGAAGTCCTCCACGATTTCCGGCCGCCGGTCGCGCCACCACCGCTCGGGCGCCGTGACTTTCCGCCCATCCCTGAGCGTGAGCGCATCGGGGTAGTCCGGATACGGATTGGCCCTGGTCTGGTCGTAGTTGGCGGCGTTGGGTTCACTCGGTTTGGCAAAGCCGTTCCACCCGGGGCGCATCCGCTTGATGCCAAGCTTGGCGGTCATATCGGCGTAATCCTCGTCCGTGAGTTTCTGGAGGCGCTGGCGTTCCTCGGGCGGGAGTTGCCAGGGGAACACGAAGGCGGATTTCGCGGGAGCGGCAGTGGGCGATGACCCCGCCGCGGGCGCGGGCTGGGCCCGGCCGGGCAGCACGCAACCGAGGGCGGAAACGACGAACGCGAGGGATCGCAGGAGGGGAGTTTTCACGACGAGGAGACGAAGGTGACCATTAATAAACACCAATCGGCACCAATGAACCAGTCAGCGTCGCCAAGCGCGAATCTGCCGTGCGACGGCGCGTCCTGCCTTCGCCACTGAGACACCGGGGGCACCGAGAGAGGCCTCACAAGATATTTGGGTTCTTTTCGGCCATGCAGACGGCGGGTGGAGGGGAAAGCACCACTGATGCACACTCATCTTCACTCATGCGCCCCAATCAGTGCCCCTCCGTGTGGATCAGTGGTTCACCTGGCGTCCGGACTGGAGCCGTTCAGAGGCGGACGGTCTGCACGCCGGCGGCGTTGGTCTGGTCGAGATTGACGTCCTGTTCGACGACGCGGCCGCCGGGCAGCGTGACCTTCAGGTGATAGATGCCGTAGAAGCCGCGGAAGCCGAGCCGGCCGGCGGCGTCGGAGGCGGCATGGCCGCGGGTGGTCCAGACTTCGCGCAGGAGGTGGTCGACGTGGCGGCCGGCCTCGGTGAGCGTGCCGTCGGCGGCGAGGAGGGCGGCGTCGGGCCCCATCCAGTGCGTGCTCGCCTCGAAGCCCCACAGCATGATGGCGCCGACCGCCGGGTGGCCGAAGCCGACGCGGTAGAGAATGTCGAGCGCCTCGGCGCGCTTCGCCGGGTCGGGCATCTTGGCGCTGGCCTCGGTCAGGTGAATTGGCAGGCCGGTGGCGGCATGGAGGCGGTCGAGCGTGGCGATGAACTGCTCGGGCGTGAGCGACTCCCGCAGGAGCCATTCCGGGCGGTCCTTTTCGTGCTTGGAGATGGCGCCCGGAATAAGGCGGTCGAGGTCGTGCGACTGGATGCCGATGCCGCCGACCGGCGCGCCGAGCGCCTGGAGTTCGCGAATGAGGGCGATGAAGTGCTCGGTCTTCTCGGGATTGCCGAGGATACCGTACTCATTGACGAAGAGCACGGCCTTCGGGTCGAGGGCGGCGGCCTCGGTGAACATGCGGGCGATGCCGGCGCGGCCGATGCGCTCGCGGTAGAACGAGCCGTCGAGCTGCTCGTTGTCGACATCCCAGCCGACGAGGCGGCCGGCGTAGCGGCCGGCGGTGGCCTTCAACCGGGAGTCGATCCGGGCCGCGAGTTCGGGCCCGTGAAGACCGGCGAGCCACGGCTGGACGAACTCGGCCTTCTCCCAGAAGAGGCAGTGGCCGCGCATGCGCAGGTGGTTCTGCTCGGCGAAGGCGAGCAGGGCGTCGGCCGGGGCGTAGTTCAGCTGATCCTGCCTGGCCTCGGTGAGATACCACTTCATCTCGTTTTCGCAGACGAGGGCGCTGAAGTGCTCGAGGATGAATCGGCGGTAGGCCTCACCCTTGGCCGTCCGGTCGGCGAACGGCGCGTAGGCGATGGCGGTGCCGAAAAGGAAGTCGTGCCGGGTCAGGCCGAATTCCACCTGGGCGCCGGCGAGGGGCCGGCCGGCGGCGTCGGCGATCAGCAGGGTGAAGTCGCCCTTGCGGATCTTTTCGATCCGGGCGTCGCAATCGGCGCGCCAGTCGGCGCGGGCCGTGTTGATGACGGGGCTGGCCATCGCGGCAAGGCTGGCGAGATGGAGGAGAGAGGCAAGATGGGAAGACATGCGTCGGGATTGGATGGGGGGCGCGGGTCCGCCCGGCGGGTGCGCCACCGGGCACTTAACCCGGATTCGGCCGCCGCACAAAAGCGCGGACGCGCTAACAATAGGACATCGGGCTGTTCCGTGTTATGGTAGCGCATGACGCACAAGAGCGGCGCGGTGGCGGCGCGGGCGGCGCGTTTCGCCGGACGGCGCCTCGACGCCCGTTATCTGTGCTATTTCGACAGCTTCAACCGGCAGCGCTTCCATGAGGCACACGATGTGCTCGAGGATCTCTGGCTGGTGGACCGCCGCGGTCCGCAAGGCGCGTTTTTCAAGGGACTGATCCAGCTGGCCGGCGCCTTCGTGCTGCTGCAGAAGGGCCGGCTGCGCCCCGCGGACGCGCTGTTCCAGCTGGCCGAGTCCAGTCTGCGGGAATATCCGCGGCGCCACGAGTCCACCGACCTGGCCGCGGTGCGGGCTTTGATCGCCTCGTGGCGTGAGGCGCTCGCACGCGCAGCTTTCACCCAGAACCCGCTCGACTCGATGGCGGCGCCCGTTCTGGCAATGCCCGGGGATTAGGGTGTCCGATTCCCGCCGCGGGCACCGGCGGAACCCCGGGCGCCGGGCCGTGGTCACCGTACCGCACGACAGCAGGTCATCGCGGAAAGTGCTGAAGCGGCGCGTTTGCTGGCCAAACCGCGGGTTTCCTGTCAGGTCGGGGCCGATTCCGACCACTTATGCGGTGACACCATGACACCCATCGCCCTATCCGCCGCCGCGAGTAACGACGCCGAGCTCGTTGAGCAAAGCCTGGCGGGTGACCGTCAGGCCTTCGGCCAGATCGTCGCCCGCTACCAGTCGCTCGTGTGCGCCCTCGCTTACAGCGCCACCGGCAGCCGCAGCCGCAGCGAAGACCTCGCTCAAGATACGTTTCTCGCCGCCTGGCAGAATCTACGCGGCCTCCACGAGCCCGGCCGCCTCTGTGCGTGGCTCTGCGGCATCACCCGCAATGTCATTCATGGCGATCTCCGCCGGCTCGGACGCCAGCCCGCGCACGAGGCCGCCACCCTCGACGACGCCTTGGATCTGCCGTCCGCCGAGCCGCTGCCCACCGCACAGGCGGTCAGCAACGAGGAGATGGCCATCCTCTGGCGCGAGGTCGGTCGCCTGCCGGAAATCTACCGCGAACCGTTGATCCTGTACTATCGCGACCACCAGTCGGTCGGGCATGTGGCGGAGGCGCTCGGACTGACTCCTGACGCGGTCATGCAGCGGTTGACCCGCGGACGCCGCCACTTGCAGGAGCGCATGCTGGAATTCGTGGAAACGACGCTCCGGCGGACCAATCCGGGTCCGCAATTCACGCTCCAGGTCCAGGCCGCCATTCCCCTCCTGGTGGGAGCGGGACCCGTGGTCGCGGCGGGCACCGCCGCCAAGGGCGGCGCAGCGGTCAAAGGCGGCCTGCTCGCCTCGCTGCTGACCTGGGTCGCACCATTCGTCGGAGTCTTCGCCGCCGTCGGGATGTCCTGGGCCGCGATTTCCCAGGCTGCCACCCAGCGCGAACGCAGGTTCGTGGCCCGCTGGACTCTCGTGATCTGGCTCTCGGTGGCGGGTTTTGTCGCGGCATTGGTCGGCGCCTCCTATCTGGTCCGGTCCGCCGGCCTGGATCGCCGCCAGGATTGGATGACGACCGCGCCGATGGTCGCCGTCTGGTTCGGCTACGCCATGGTCGCGATCACCCTGATCGTGTTCCTGCTCCGGGGACAGGCCGCGCTCCGCCGCCAGCTGGTTGCCGAGGGGCTCCTCCCGTCCTCCGCGCCGGCGCCGGTCTCGATGAAAAGGCGCGTGGCGATGACCGCTGGGTTTCTTACGGCGGCCTTCTGGGTGTTGATCTTCCTGGCCTGGCGGACCGGCGACCGCACCGTGGCCGCCGGCATCGTGGGCGGCGTGTTTCTCCTGGGGGCAGTTCCTCTCTGGCTCGCACGGAACCACCCCGCGCCGGTCGACGAGGCGAAAGCGGGGGGCTGGTACGTCTCCTTCTGCGGCCTGATCTTCCTCGGCATCCTGAACTGGCGCCTCGAGGTGTGGCTGGCGCCGATCTACGCCGTCGATGGGAACACGATGCAGCGCCTTCTCCCCATGGCCGTCATCCATTGGCTCTCCGCCATCGTGGTCGCCTGGACTGCCGCGCTGGTGTACATCACCCAGCCGGACGAGAAGCCCTGAACGGCAGTCGCCCCGCCGCGACGCCCGGCCTAGAGCTCACCCCCCGGGCCGCAGCCGGACCGGCGGCAGCGGAATCCCCGGCCGCTGACGAAACCGCGGCAAACAATCACCATTCCCGCGCCCGGAGGCTTTCGCCCGAAAGCTCGAATGCGGTGGCAAGGCGCAAGCAGCAGGAATCGGGCGGGGCCCGGAGAAGGGAGCCCGGAGGCCGGCACCTGGCCCGCGGGAGGCCGCGCAAATCCTTGGAACGGGCCAGGAGCAGGGAAAAGGCGGAGAACGGCTGCCGGAGCCAGTTCCCAGCCGGAAGCTTTCAGCCGGCGGCCTCGGCAGCTCACGGCGATCGCGGGCTCCCGCCCGCCGCGACCCGCCCGCCATGGCGTCAATGATACGGCCAGGAGCCAGCCCTAAGAGTGCCCTTTTCTCAACAGCGCGAGTTCCTTCTCGGCTTTCTCCAGCGTCGCCTGCAATGCGGCGGAGCTGGCCCGGCTCTCCTCCAACTGGGACTGGAGTCGGGTGATGTCGGTCTTGGCGTCATTCAACTGAGTCTGCAAAACCGCCGTTTGAGCTCTGGCGATCTCCACTTCGCCCTGATGCCGGATGGACGCGACATTGGCATCCTCCATCTTCGATTGGAAGCCGCTGGCGATCGCCCGGGACTTTTCCAACTGGGCCTGGAGCTCGGCCATGTCGGTTTTGGTCTTGTCCAGCTGGCTGTTGAGCGCAGTCGCCCGCGCCTCGGAGTCATCAAGTTGGGTCTGAAGTTTGGCCGCGTCGGCCTTGGCCCCATCGACCTGCGCCTGCATCGCCTCCCTGGAGGATCCAAACTGGGCGATGCGGTTCTGACTCTCCACCAGGGTCGACTTTTGCAGGCCGATCTTGAACCAGAAAGCCAGGACGAGAATGAAAAGGACGCCGGACAATGCACCGAGACCGATCAACAGATGGGATGAACCCGCCGGAACCGGAGCCTCCGCCTTGACGGCGGGAGCGGGGTCACGAGGGGCTGACTTGGCGGGATCGGGGGCGGCGGGAGCGGTTTTTGCGGGGCTGGAGGCTGGAGCATCGGGCATAGTAGCATGAAGTTACACCCGGACCCATTCAGGTGGTATGGGGTATAACCCGTCGGGGCGCCTTCGACGGGTCGCGAAGACCTGAAGTCCCATCCGATATCGTGAACGACGCGCGAAGGGTGCGCCCGGCCGCCGCCGACTCGCGCGCCAGTTGGGGCGCCCAGCCGCGCCACGCTGCGCATCGATTTCGGCTTTCCCCGGTCATCGCGCCCGCCTAGCTTCGGCGGCACACCGCACCGCTCATGGCGATACCCCCTGATCCGAGCCCCACGCGGCGACTCGTCGGCGCGATCGCCGCCTGTCTGCTTCTGACCGGACTGGCCGTCGGCTTCGTCGACCTGCCCGCCGCCACGTGGTCGCACGCGCACCTGCGCGCGATCGCGGTTTTCCCGTGGCTTACCCACCTTGTCGATCCGCTCGTCCCCGCGGCCGCTGTCATCCTGGCGGTGGCGGCGCTGGGCGTGGCGGCCGGCCGGCCGCCGTCTCCCAGGGTCCGGACGCTGGTCGCCTGCGGCCTCGCGGTGATGATCGCCGTTGTCATCAAGGACGAGCTGAAATACGCCTGCGGCCGGCTGTGGCCGGAAACCTGGACCCACGGCAATCCCTCGTGGATCGCCAATAGTGCCCACGGCTTCTTCCCGTTTCACGGCGGCGAGGGATGGGAGTCGTTTCCCTCCGGTCACATGACCCGGATGACCGCGGTGATGGCGGTGCTCTGGCTGCGGGTCCCGCGCTGGCGGTGGCTCTGGGGCACCGGCGTGGCGCTGGTCGCCCTGGGACTCTTCGGCGCCAACTACCATTTCATCGGCGACATGATCGCCGGATCCTGCCTGGGCGCCGGCTGCGCCGCCGGCGTCGTCGTCTGGATGTATCCTCGGTCCCCGGACCGCGGGGAACAAAGGCAGGTTGAGGGGTAAGGTTTAAGGTACCGTCGAAGCCAGTACTGGAAGGGATCGAGGTATCCGCGAGTTCGCCGCCAACCTTACACCTGGACCTTACACCTTAGACCGAAAACGCCGGGGCCGCGCAACGCGGGATTTACTTTTCCCGCCGGTCCCCGTTACCTCCCGCGCAGCACCCCTCATGAACTTCTCCGAAATCGCCCGGGCCATCCCCGCCGCCGCGGTCACGCAGGTCGACCGCCTTCCCTTTCCCCGGCTCGCCTCCGGCAAGGTGCGCGAGATCTTCGACCTCGGCGACGCGCTGCTGATCACCGCCACCGACCGCCTCTCCGCCTTCGACGTGGTTCTGCCCGACGGCATTCCCGGCAAGGGCATCGTGCTCACCCAGATGAGCCTGTGGTGGTTCGCCCAGGTCCACGACCTCATTCCCAATCACGTGCTGCCGGGCCAGGACGATCTGCTCGCCCGGCAATACCGGCTCTCCCCCGACCTGCGCCTGCGCAGCATGGTCGTCAAGAAGCTGAAGCCGCTGCCCATCGAGTGCGTCGTGCGCGGTTACCTGGTCGGCAGCGGCTGGTCCTCCTACCAGAAAACCGGCGAGGTCTGCGGCCTCCGGCTTCCGGCCGGCCTGCGCCAGGCCGACCGCCTGCCGGAGGCGATCTTCACGCCCACGACCAAGGCGCCGCGCGGCCAGCACGACGAGCCGATCGACGACGCGCAGGGCATCGCCCTCCTCGGCGCCGCGCTCTACGCGCAGGTGAAGGCGGTGAGCCTGGCGCTCTACCGGTTCGGCCACGACCGCGCCGCGCGGGCCGGCATGATCCTCGCCGACACGAAATTCGAGTTTGGCACCGATGCCGCCGGCCGCGTCGTCCTCATCGACGAGATCCTCACCCCCGACTCCTCGCGCTACTGGCCGCAGGACAGCTACGCCGTCGACCGGTCCCCGCCGAGCTACGACAAGCAATTCGTGCGGGACTACCTGCTCGGCCTCAAATGGGACCAGCAGCCGCCGGCGCCGAGGCTTCCGGCCGACGTCATCGGCCGCACGCAGGAAAAATATCTCGCGGCGCTGAAGAACCTGCTCGGCTGACCGTCTGTCGGCGCGCCGTCCGGTGTTCAGGTTGAGGGGCCAAGTTGAGGTTGAGGTACAAGGTCCACGTGTGATGTCGACGTTGCAGGGGCAGAGGCGGGTTCGTTGAACACTCGCCGCGGAAATCCCGGCCGGCGCCGGGAAAACGTCGCCCCGCCGTCCTCAACCTCAACCTAAGACCTCAACTCTCAACCGGCGCCGCCGGCCCGGGGCCGCTAGCCGATGAGCGTCGCCCGGCGGGGCGGCGTGCTGACGCCGCGCGCGGCGCGCCCCAGCTCGCGCCGCAGCCAGTCGAGCGCCATGGTGACCGCGCGTTCCTTGAGCGTGATGCGCGACGCGGCGTAGTTGAGCTTTTTCGACCACACCCCCTGGGGGGAATGCAGGCCGAGGAAGATCGTGCCGACCGGGTTCTCCATCGTGCCGCCGCCGGGTCCCGCGTAACCGGTGATGGCGACGCCGTAGTCCGCCTCGAGCGCCTCCGCCACGTTCGTGGCCAGCGCCACCGCGACCTCGTCGCTGACCGCGCCGTGCTGTTCGATCAGCGATTCCGGCACGTCGAGGACCTGCATCTTGGCGAAATTGCCGTAACAGACGACCGCCCCGCGAAAGAACTTGGAGGCGCCGCAGATGTCGGTGAACAGGCTGGCGAGCAGGCCGCCCGTGCAGGATTCGGCGACCGCCAGGGTCTTCTCCTGCGCGCGAAACAGATCCGAGACCACCCGCGCCAGCGAGTCGTGACCGAAGTTGACGAAGTCCTCCCCGAGCAGCGCGGCGCACTCGTCGGCCACGGCCTGCAACGCGGCCGGCGACAGCCGGCCCGACGGCGAACTGAGGCGCACGTCCGCGCGCCACAGGTGCGCGCAATACGCCACGCTGAGCGCGTCCCCGCAGCGGTCGAACACCGGCTGCAGTTTCGTCTCGAGCGCGGATTCGCCCACCCCGGCCGTGCGCAGCTGCACGTAGGCCTCGTGCTCGCCGACCAGGCCGAGCCGGGCCAGCCGGGGCAGCACCTGCTCGGTGAAGAGCGGCTGCAGTTCGTGGGGCGGACCAGGCAGCATCACCAGCACGCGGCCGTCCTGTTCGATCCAGAGTCCGGGCGCGGTGCCGTTGGCGTTGGGCAACACCTCGCCGCGCTCGAACCGGTAGGCCTGCTTGAGATTGTTGGGGGTCATCTTCCGGCCCAGGACCGCGAACCGGTCGGCGATGGCCCGCTCGATGCCGGCGTCATACACCAGCTTCTGGCCGAGCGCCGCCGCCACCGCCTCGCGCGTGCGGTCGTCACTGGTCGGACCCAGGCCGCCGGTCAGGATGACCACGTCGGCCCGCGCCCAGCTGGCGCGGACCTCCGCCGCGATGACCTCCGCCTCGTCGGTCACCGTGACATTGCGCGCCAGCAGCACCCCGCGCCGGCCCAGCTGCTCCCCGATCCAGGCCAGATGACTGTTGGGCGTCAGGCCCAGGAGCAGCTCGTCGCCCAGCGTGAGGAGCTCGAAACGTCGGGCGGCCCCGGGGACCGGATTTGGGGCTGGAGTGCTGGTGTTCGCCATGGATGCTGTGCCGAGCGGCACGCTAGTGTATTCCAGGAAAAATGCCAGCCCCCTCCCCATATCGACGACCGGGCTCCGCCCGCCCCTCGGCGCTCAAGGAACAGGTCCGCCGGCTGCCCGACGGACCCGGGGTTTACCTGATGAAGGACCGGCTCGGGCGCATCATCTACGTCGGCAAGGCGAAGAACCTCCGGAAGCGCGTCTCGTCCTACTTCCAGCCCTCGCGCCATTTCACGCACCAGCCGAAGATCCGCGCGCTGGTGGACATGATCACCGGCGTCGACGTCATCGAGGTGAAATCGGAACCGGAGGCCCTCCTGCTCGAGGGGCGGCTGATCAAGCAGTACATGCCGCGCTACAACACGGATTTCACCGACGACAAGCGGTTCCTGCTCGTGCGCGTCGGCCTGGAGAGCGACCTGCCGCGGTTCGTCCTCACGCGCCTGCGCAAGGACGACCGCTCGCGCTATTTCGGGCCCTTCGCCTACAGCAGCCTCGTGCGCAAGACGCTGGCCGAGCTGCGGCGGCGGTTCGGCATCCTCCTCGGCGACGCCACGCCGGCCAAGATCGCGGCCGACCGGTATCGGCTTTACGATGACGTGCGCGCGGAGCTCTACGGCCATGCCAACGAGGTGACGGCCGCCGAGTACCGCCGGCGGGTCGACGCCGCCTGCGAATTCCTGGAGGGGAAGAGCCGCGAATGGCTGGTGGCGCTGCGCGCCGACATGCAGACCGCCGCCGGCCGGCAGGAATTCGAGCGTGCGGCGCAGCTGCGGGACGTCGTGCTCGCGCTGGAGGAGACCCTGGCCAAGACGCGCCATTTCGAGCGCGCGCCGGCGCTGCGGCGGCCCGACGACGTCGCCCTGCGCCTCCTGGCCGAGGCGCTGCGGCTGCCCGCGCCGCCGGCGCACCTGGAGTGCTTCGACATCTCCCACATCTCCGGCACCTTCGTGGTGGCCTCGATGGTCCACTTCACCGACGGACGGCCCGACAGGGACCGCTACCGGCGCTTCCAGATCAAGAGCTTCGTCGGCAACGACGATTTCCGCGCGATGACCGAGGTCGTGGGCCGCCGCTACCGGCGCCTGGCCGACGAGCGGAAGCCGTTCCCCAGCCTCGTCGTCATCGATGGCGGGCGCGGCCAGGTCGCCGCCGCGCTGAAGGCGTTTGCGGCCCTCGACCTCGCCCCGCCGCCGCTGGTGGGCCTGGCCAAGGAACGCGAAACCATCATCTTTCCCGACGAGCGTCCGCCGCTGAACCTGCCGCCCGCCCACCCCGGGTTGCAGCTGCTCCAGCGGCTGCGCGACGAGGCCCACCGCTTCGCCAACACCTACAACGCCGATCTCCGCTCCAAGCGGATCCGGGAGTCGGTCCTCGACGACCTGCCCGGCCTCGGCCCCGCCCGCCGCGCGGCGCTGCTGGAACACTTCGCCTCCATCGACCGGCTGCGCGCCGCTTCCGCCGCGGAGATCCAGGATGTCCCGGGCGTCGGTCCCAAGCTCGCCGTCGCGGTGTTCGAATTCCTGAAGAAGGAGTGACCTGTCCTTGGGAACCACTGATTCACACTAATCTGCCCTGATCGGAAGCCATCAGCGGGAATCAGCGTGCATTAGTGGTGACAACCGGCTTCAGCGCTTCCGCAGCCGCACCAGCCAGTCGACCGTGCGGGGCGGCAGGAGCCATCGGAGGAAAAGCAGCAGCCGGGCATGAAGGGGCGCGGCGTAGCGCGGCGCGGGGCGGCGCGCGGTGAGCGCCTTCTCCACCAGCCGGGCGATGTCGTCGGGGCGGCCGGCGATGCGATGATACCGGCGGTATTCCGCCTGGAATCCCTTGAAATAGGGCGCGTACGGCCCGGCCTCCGTCATCACCGGCGCGGACACCGCGTTGGCCGTGTCGACAAACTCCGTGAGGATGAAGCCCGGCCGGATGAGCACGACCTGGACGCCGAACGGCGCCAGTTCGCCGCGCAGGCCGTCGGTGATCGCCTCCAGCGCGTGCTTGCTCGAATCGTAGACCGCCGACAGCGGCCGGGCGATGCGCCCGGCCACCGAGCCGATGTTGACGATCCGCCCCGAGCCCCGCTCCCGCAGATGCGGCGTGACAAGCTGCGTGAGGGCGATGAGCGAGAACACGTTGGTCTCGAAATTGCGCCGGATCAGCTCGACCGGCACCCGCTCGAGCGGGCCGCGCGTGCCGTAGCCCGCGTTGTTCACCAGGGCGTCGATCCGGCCGAACTGCTGCAGGGCGGTGTCGACCAGCCGCCGCCGGTCGGCGTCGACGGTCACGTCGGTCGGAACGGCGCGCACGCGCGTCCCGGCGGGATCGAGCTCCCGCGCGAGCGCCGCCAGCGGCTCCGCGCGCCGCGCGCCGAGCACGAGCGTCGCGCCGCCGCGGGCCAGCCGCCGCGCCGTCGCTTCCCCGATGCCCGCAGAAGCGCCCGTGATGATAACCACCTGCCCGGACAGTGAACGCATGATCCGCCATGGTGCCCGCCGATCCGGCCGCGTCGAAGCGAAATCACGCGGTCTTGCCCCCCGCCGCCAAATCCGGCCTAATGTCCGCCTGCCATGCGTCCCCGCCCTTTTCGGCTGCCCCCGCCCGGAGCTTTCCGCATCATGCCAAAAGCTTCGCGCTGCACGCTGGCCGCTCTGGCCGCGGCGGCGCTGCTGATGTCCCCGAGCCTCCGCGCCGATGTCGTGCTCGCGCCGCTGTTCACCGACCACGCCGTGCTCCAGCAGGGCAAACCCGTGCCGGTCTGGGGCCGGGGGGCGCCGAATGAGAAGGTGACCGTCACCTTCCGCGACCAGGTCATCCAGGCCACCGCGGGGTCGGACGGACGCTGGATCGTGTACCTCGACGCGCTCAAGCCCGGCGCGCCCGCCGAGCTGGTCGTCGCCGGCCGGAATACAATCAAGCTGCAGGACGTCGTCGTGGGCGAGGTGTGGGTGTGCTCGGGCCAGTCGAACATGGAATTCCGGGTGTGGGGCCCGCCGGGCGACGTCTATCGCGTGAACGATGCCGATGCGGAGGTGGCCGCCGCCCGTTTCCCGCTCATCCGCGAATTCAAGGTCGACCGGGCGGTCGCCGCGCAGCCGGCGGACACCGCGCGCGGCGCCTGGGTCGTCTGCAGTCCCGCCACCGCGGGATCGTTTGGCGCCGTCGGCTATTTCTTCGCCCGCGACCTCAACCAGAGACTCGGCGTGCCCGTCGGGATCATCGACGACGCCTGGGGCGGGACGGCCATCGAGTCGTGGCTGAGCGACTACGCGTTGCGGGGCAACCCGGCGTTCGCGGTGGTCGACCAGCGCTGGGCGGAGGCGATGGTCAACTGGCCGGCCAAGGTGGCCGCCTACCGGGCCGCGGTCGCCGCCCAGGAAAAGGACGAGGCCGCCGCCCGGGCCGCCGGTTCGGCGCAACTCGCCGCGTTCCTCAAGACCAAGCCCTGGCTGCCCCCGCCGCCGAGCCCGGAGAGTCCGGACGCGCCGCGCAGCACGTTCAACGGCATGGTCAATCCGCTGCTGCCGTGCGCGCTCCGCGGCGTGCTCTGGTACCAGGGCGAAGCCAACACCGGACGGCCCGGCGAGTACCGCGCGCTGTTCGAGGCCCTGATCACGGCCTGGCGCGCGCACTGGGGCCAGGGCGACGTTCCCTTCTACTGGGTCCAGCTCCCCAATTTCGACGGCGGCGACGGCCGCGGCACCAACTGGGCCCGGCTGCGCGAGGCCCAGGCGCAGGCGCTCGCGCTGCCCGCCACCGGCATGGCCGTGGCGATCGACATCGGCGACCCGAACAACATCCACCCGCGCAACAAGCAGGAGGTCGGTCGGCGCCTCGCGCTCATCGCCCGCCACCATCTCTACAACATACCCGGCGACTGGTCGGGTCCCACCTTCTCCTCGGCCACCCGCGAAGGCGCGGCCCTGCGCGTGCGCTTCGCCCACACGGACGGCGGGCTCGTCGCGCATGCGCGGCCGGCGGACAGCTTCCAGATCGCGGGCGCCGACCGGAAGTTCTTCCCCGCCGTCACCCGGATCGATCGCGACACCGTGATCGTGTCCTCGCGCGACGTGAAGGCTCCGGTCGCCGTGCGCTACGCCTGGACCAATGCCCCGGACGCCAACCTGTTCAATGGCGCCGGTTTGCCGGCCGCGCCATTCCGCAGCGATGATTGGTAGGAGACCGCGGGCGACTGCCCGCGATCTCCCGGCGACGCCGGCATCCCGCCGGCATGATTAGAAACGCGGCCATCGGCCGGCGCTACCTTCCGACATCTGCTGACCACTGACTTCTGACCACTGTCCTCTGGACATAGCGGGTTTGGATTCCCTTTCGCGGGGAATCCCTGTACGGTTTTGCCAATCAAATGCGCGGCGGCCCTAAGAATCGCCGCCGCGGGACGTTATCAAGGCAAGCGCGTCACGCGCACCGACCCCGTATCATCATGAAATTCCTGGCTGCTCTCGTGCCCAGTTCCCTGCTTCTTGCCACCTTGGTCGCCGCGCTGAGCGCGGCCCCGGTCGACTCACGCATCACCGCCGCCACGGTCTATGCCGATCGCGCGGTGATCACGCGGACGGCCTCGGTGGAACTGGCCGCCGGCGAGCATGCGCTCACGTTCGACCGCCTGCCGGCCGAACTCCTCGACCAGTCGCTGCAGGCCTCCGGCCGGGGCACGGCCGCCGCCACCATCCTCGACGTGAACGCGCAGACCGCCTTCGTCGACGTCACCCCCAATGCCCGGGTCAAGGAAATCGAGGACCAGCTGCGCGGCCTGCAGAAACAGCAGCGGGGCCTCGACGACCGCGCGCGGATCCTCGCCGACGAGCGCGAGTACGTGAAACGCATGCTCGCGGCCTCCACCGGCACGGTCATCTACCCGCTGGGTGACGCCCGCGGCGCCGGCACGGCCGCGCGGCCCACGCTGGACGAGTGGCAGAAACTCTACAGCTATTCCGAGGACACCTTCGGCAAGATTGCCGCCGAGCTGCAATCGCTCGACACGCAGCGCGAGGACCTGAAGGCCAAACAGGAGGCTCTCGAGCAGCAGGTCGCCGAGCTCCGCGGCGGGAGCGGCAAGAGCGTCAAGACCGTCACCGTGCGCGTCGCCGTGACCGCGCCGGGCCGGCTCGAACTCACCCTCAACTACGCCGTGCCGGGCGCAACCTGGACGCCGTCCTACGACGCGCGCCTGCGCGCCGCGGATCGGGCTGTCGATCTCTCCTATTTTGGCCTCGTGCGCAACGCCACGGGCGAGGAATGGAACGCCGTGGCTCTCACGCTTTCGACCGCGCGCCCGAGCCTCGGCGGCGGCGCACCCGAGCTGTCGCCGTGGATCGTGGACCTGGCGCGGCCGCCGACCCTGGCCGGTATGCGCATGAACCGCCAATATGAGGTAGCCGCCAGTCGGTCGGCGGGCGCGATGAAGTCGCTCCAAGCCGTCGACGAGTCCGTGGCGCAATCACCGGCCGCGCCCGAGGAGGAAAAGGTCGCCCAGGTCATGACCGCCACGGTCGAAACCGGCGCGACCAGTGCGACGTTCAAGATCCCCGTCGCCGTCACCGTGCCGGCCAACAATACCGTGCAGAAGGTGCCGATCGCGACGGCCAGGCTCGCCGCGGACTTGGAATACCAGGCGACGCCCAAGCTGCGCGAGGCCGCGTTCCTCAGCGCCAAGGCGGTCAACACCACGGACTATCCGTTCCTGGCCGGCGCCATGAGCACGTTCCTCGACGAAACCTTCGTGGCCGCGAGCCACCTCAAGACGGTCATGCCCGGCGAAAAGTTCGAGCTCGCGCTCGGGGCCGACGAGGGCATCGCCGTCAAGCGCCGCCTCGTGAACCGCTTCAGCGAGAACACCGGCCTGACGAACCGCGGCCGGCGCGTGACGTATGAGATCCTCGTCACGCTCACGAATCACAAGCGGACGGTCGAGCGCGTGGTTTTCAAGGAGCCCGTGCCGGTGTCGCGCAACGAGAAGATCGAGGTCACCCTGCTCACGCCGCCCGAGAAGGAGGTCGGCACGACGGAGAAGCCGAAGGAGGTCACGCGCGAGGAGGACGGCCGCCTCGTGTGGCGGGTCGAACTCAAGCCCGGCGAGAAGCGCGAGATTCCGCTCAAGTTCAGCATCGACCATCCGGCCGATCTGAACGTGACCGGAGAGGAATAGGCGCGGTCCGCACGGCTTTCCGCCACGCGCGCTGCCCGCCGCCGCGGGCGGGCTGTCAGGTTTAGGTCTTAGGTGTGAGGTTTAATACGGCCCGCCGGATGTGGTGGGGCGGGCTTTACGCCCGCCGATCCGATCGTCCGTGTTCTTGCTTCGTAGCAGCCGAAGTCATGAGGCTGGTCAGCCTCCTTGCGTCGGCTGCTACAAATCGCGACGGAGATACCCCGCCGAGGCCTTGGTTCTTGAGTCGGTGGTGATCCTGCGTTTGTTGCCCGCATGCCCGACGCCGCCCGACCGAGACTCCAGCTCCGGGATCTCTTCCGGCGGCTGGCCGCGCCCGGCCTGCTGGTCGCGGGGCTGCTCCTCTTTGCCTTCGGCATCTTCACCCCGTTCTTCACCGTCACCAAGCTGTGGGTCTTCACGAACGGCATCTCCGTCGTCGGAGGTCTGATCACGCTGTTCCAGGAGCACGAGTATTTCCTCTTCGCAGTTCTGACCCTGTTCACGATCCTGTTTCCCATCGTGAAGCTCAGCCTGCTCGGGGTCATCTGGCTGGAGCGGGAGCACAACCTGGCGAAAGTCCGCCGGCTGCACCATCACATCGAGAACCTCGGCAAGTGGTCGATGCTGGACGTGTTTGTCGTCGCCATCCTCGTCGTCACGATGAAATCCGCGGCCATCGGGCAGATCCAGATCAGCATCGGCATTTATCTGTTCACCGGTTCCGTCCTCTTCACCCAGTTCGCGACCATGTGGATCGAACGGCTCTTGCGACAGACGTGATGCGCCGGCCGCCGGTCGGGTCTAGGTCTCAGGTGCCAGGTTCAAGGCGGCCTGTCGGATGCGGCGGGGATAAACCCCGCCCCACCATCGGGCCCGACCTCCGCATTTCCGGCGGGGCGGGCTTTCTTGTCCGCCACAGGCCCGGCGACGGCGGAACGCCCGCCGTGGCGGAAGGGAGCGCGGGCCGCCGGCCCGCATCGATGAATCCGCGGCCGGACCGCCCGCGCTCCGACTGCATGGCGCCCGATTCTCCGGCGCTCAGAACCGGAAGCTCAGGCCCGCGCCATAGGTCACGTCGACCTTGTTGTCCAGGGCGACGACGGCGTTGAGACCCCAACGGCTCGTCAGCCAGTAATTGGCCTTCACGCCGTAGGCCCAGTGGTTGGCCACGGCAACCGACGGCGCGTCAAGGTACCGCACGAAGGGCGTCACGGACAGCGCCCGGGTCGCCGGCCACTCCACGCCCGCCTCGAACTGGTAGAGGAACGAATTGTCCTTCGCGCCGCCGGTTTTCAGCCAGAGCCAGCCGCCGCCGGCGCTGAGGTACGGCCGGCCGTGGCCGTACCCGGACATGTAGGCGACCACATTGGCGTCGAGGGACTGCTGGGTCTGGCGGATGCCGTCGAACGCGGACGTGCGCGCGCCGGTGTAGCCGAGGTTGAGATCGAAGCCGCGAGTGAGCGGCTGGTTGATTTCGAAGCGCAACGCTTGCAGGTCGGTCGACGAATCGTGCAGGTCGTTGTAACTGTAGCCCAGGCTGGCGTAGCGCTGCCCGAGCAGGCCGCGGCCGGTCTCGACCGCGGGCACCGCGTTGTCGCTAGTGTTGGCGGTCTGCGCGCCGGCCGTGGCCGCGAGGCAAAGGACGGCCGCGCCGGCGCACAGAAGGGATTTCAGGTTGGTTTTCTGTATCATGTTATTTTTTGGTGGATCCGCAGCGAGGCCGCGGATTCCAAGACTCTGACCTCGGGGGTCAGGACGGTTCCGCGACGGTGGGCGGTCGCGAAATTCTTGGGAACCAGGGAACCTGGGCGTGGCCGCCGTGGCCGCCGTGGCCGCCGTGGC
>Ga0265338_10004353_pt1 | contig 19165 bp, 21 predicted proteins | sample 42126metaG_FD_193579 | JGI IMG/M metagenome (GOLD analysis project Ga0265338, IMG submission 193579) | Rhizosphere microbial communities from Carex aquatilis grown in University of Washington, Seatle, WA, United States - 4-21-26 metaG | ecosystem: Host-associated > Plants > Roots > Rhizosphere...
GAACCTGATCCCCGCCGACGTGGGCCGACCTTTGGGCGATATCCAGCCAAACGTCAACGTTCCCGATCTCAGCCAATTGATCCTCGAGGTGATCGACACCCTCACCGCCTCTGAACGCGAGGTCCAGGATCGACAGGGGCGTTGGTATTCCTTGCGCATTCGGCCCTACAAGACGGTGGATGGCAGAATCGACGGAGCGGTGCTCATCTTTATCGATATTGACGCCACCAGGCGCAGCGCCGCCTTGATCGAGGAGGCCCACGCCTTCGCCGATGCCATTGTGGAGACCCTGCGCAATCCGCTGGTCGTCCTCAACCCCGATTTGCGCGTGAACCGTGCCAACGCCATATTCTACAAGATGTTTCAGGTCACCCCCGAGGATACCGAGGGCCGCTTCCTCTACGACTTGGGCGACGGCCAGTGGAACATTCCCAAGTTGCGTCAGCTGTTGGAAGAGATACTGCCCCGTAATTCCGTGTTCAACAACTACGTAGTCGAGCATGAGTTTCCGCGCATCGGACGCAAGCGGATGTTGCTGAATGCCCGGCGGATTCTCGGAAAGAACGATGAACTAAAGGCCATCCTGCTGGCCATCGAAGACACTACGCCACCCGGAACGCCCCCTGCATGAAAAAGCAGACATCAACCGCGCGACTCATGGCGAAACGATCGCTGAAACCCCTTGGCCCGCGGGCCCGAGCCGGGAAAAATCCCTCAGCCGCAGCCGCCGCGCTCCCAGGCGAAGCCGAGTTCCAACGCATCGTGCACGAACTCCAGGTCCACCAGGAAGAACTGGAAGCGCAAAACGAGGAATTGCGAGAGACCCAGCAACTACTGGAGGCCTCCCGCGACCGCTACGCGGACCTTTATGACTTTGCCCCGATCGGTTATGCCACCCTCGACGGGAAGGGACACATCCGCGAGATCAACCTCACCGGCGCGACGATCCTGGGGCGCGAGCGTTCGCGGTTATTGGGGACGCTATTCAGCGTGGTGGTCACTAAAAGCGAACTCAACGCGTTCCATGGTCATTTGCGGCAATGCCAGCAAAACAGTGAACCGGTCACGACAGAACTGAGTCTGGTGGTGCACGACCGTAATCCGTTCATAGTCCAATTGCACAGCGTCCCCATCCCGGATCTCATCGGCCAGACCACGATGTATCGCACCGCCATCACCGACATCACCGTGCGCAAGCAAGCGGAGAAGGTTCTGCAGTTGGCACACGATCAACTGGAAAACCGGGTCCGGGAGCGCACGGCGGAGTTGGCCGAAGCGGTCGCCAACCTCCGGAAAGAAGTCTCCGAGCACGAGCGGACAGAGCAGGCCTTGCGGCAACTCTCCCGCCGCCTCCTGCGGACACAGGACGAGGAACGCCGCCGGATTGCGCGGGAATTGCACGACTCGACGGGCCAAAAACTGGCAGCGGTGGCGATGAACCTCAGCCTCATCGGCAAGTCAGCGGCGTCCCTCGACGCCCGGGCGCGCCAGGCGCTGACCGAAAGCCTGGCGCTGCTGGACCAATCGGCGCGCGATATCCGCACGTTGTCCTATCTGCTGCACCCACCGTTGCTGGATGAACGTGGCTTGTCGGCCGCGGTGCGCTGGTTCGCGGACGGCTTCACTCAGCGTAGCGGATTGCAAGTCGACCTGGTGGTGCCGACGGATTTGCAGCGACTCCCGGAAGAAACTGAAACGGCGCTGTTTCGGATTGTCCAGGAGGGTCTCACCAATATTCATCGCCACTCCGGAAGTTCCACGGCCTCGATTCGCTTGATGGTGGATCAGGGTCAGGTCCGACTGGAAATGCAAGACGCCGGAAAGGGATTGCCGAAACCGCGGAGTGATGGTTATGTGGCTCCGTTGGGTGTAGGCATCACGGGCATGCGCGAACGGGTAAAACAATTGGGCGGACAAATGAAACTGGAAAGCGACTCGCACGGCACGACCGTCTCCGTGACCCTGCCTCTTGCCAGGGCGGCGTCATGAGCGCGCTCCGGATCCTCATCGCCGATGACCACGAAGTGGTGCGCGCCGGTGTCCGCTCCCTGTTGGAGAGCCAACCGGATTGCGAGATCTGTGGGGAAGCCGTCACCGGTCGCCAGGTCGTCGCCCTGGCGCAACAACTCAAACCGGATGTCGTCATCTTGGACATCACCATGCCGGAGTTGAACGGCTTGGAGGCCACCCGCCAGATACGGAAGGTCGCCCCCAGCGTGCAGATACTGGTCCTCAGCGTGCACGAATCCGAGGAACTCGTGCGGGAAATCCTCACGGCTGGCGCCCACGGCTATGTCCTGAAATCCGATGCCGGTCGCGAGTTGACCGCGGCCATCCAGGCGCTACGCAGACATGAGACGTTCTTCACGTCGCGCGTCGCCCAGATCGCGCTGCAAGCCTACCGGAACAAAAAACCAGCCGGCGCTACACCGCCGTCGCCCGGCAGCGTGCTGACGCCACGCGAGCGGGAGATTCTGCAATTGCTTGCCGAAGGTAAGAGCAACAAGGAAACGGCGTCTGCCCTGGGAATCAGCGTCATGACCGTGGAAACGCACCGGTCCAACATCATGCGCAAGCTGGGCGCCCATTCGGTCGCGGAGCTGGTGCACTATGCCGTCCGCCACAAGATGATCACGCCCTGACGCCGTCACAGGGTCGTCGGCAACGAGCTTTCGTCACCCATGGTTTACCAGTAGGGGCATCCACAATGCACGGTATTGTGGAATTGTGGCACCCCGACGATAATGCTGTCCGTCGGTGTGGATCATCGCTCCGGCGAAAGGCCCATCATGAATACATCCGCCGCTGTCGCAGAATCAACCAGCACACAACTGTTACGCGTTCTGGTGGTGGATGATCATGATCTGGTGCGACGGGGTTTGCGATCCATGCTGGAAGCGCAGCCGGGTTGGACGGTTTGCGGGGAGGCGACCACGGGCCGCGAGGCCGTCGGCTTGGTGCAACAACTCCAGCCCGAAGTCGTAGTGATTGACGTCCATATGCCCGACATGGACGGCCTGCAAGCGACCCAGGAAATACTCGCCGCCAATCCCCAGACCGAAATTCTCGTTCTCACGGTCGATGACACCAAGGAGATCGTGCAGGCTGCCCGGGAGGCCGGGGCGCGCGGAATTGTAATGAAATCAGACGCCGCGCTCGATCTCGTGGCCGCCGTGGCCGCTCTCGCCCAACATGAATCGTTCTACACCCCGAAGGCTTCGCAGATCCTGATGCAACACTATGTCCACCCCCTGGGCATGTCGGCGGCCACTCCGGTGAAGCTGAGCGAACGCGAACGCGACGTCGTTGTGTTGGTGGCGGAAGGGCTTGGCAACAAGCAGGTCGGGACCACGCTTGGCATCAGCGTCAAGACCGTCGAGAGCCACCGCCGCAATATCATGCACAAGCTCGGGTTGAAGTCCTCCGCTGAACTCGTGCGCTACGCCGTGCGTGACGGTCTCGTCCAGGCGTGACGTGAGAAACTGAGCGGTCTCCCACGAACACAACTGGCCACTCGGCCAGGATTCTCCCCACCTTGATGGCCGTCCCGTCAGGGTATCCACTTACTGGTCATTCGTTCAATCTCCCGCGTTTCCCTGATTTTTAAGGGTTCTTCGCTCTGCGGCTTGGTGACTGCTGAATGTCACGCACAGTCGAACGTATGAAATGGACTCTCGAAAGCAAGTTGAAGAGCGACCCCACCGGGGTGCAAGCCATGGCCAGGAAGGCCCAACGTTCCATGTCGCATTGTGTTGGAGGAGCAACATCATGAAAACATACGACCACCTACGTTTCTCGATCATCACTGAGTTCAGGCGCAAAGCCGAGCCGTACCTTCAGTCTCTTTGGGCTGATTTGATGGAGCTGGAGGCGGCAGCCGACGAGTCCTCACTCTTTGTCGCCCGTGTGCAGGCCTCGCGACGACTGTTGGCGCTGGGTTCGGCGGCCGGCGCGGCCAACGCCCAGGAAGTGCGAATCCTCTGCCAGATGCTCAGGCTTCTGGTTGTCAATACCACGCAGGTGCGGGATGCCATCAACTATGAGGTTTTCGACTCCCTGTACAAGAAGATGCGCGACCTCACCGAAGCACTCTACGCGATCGAGGCGCCATCGTCCCTACCCGAGCGCAAACGCCAGCCGATCGAAACGGCGGTCACCGAATTCTCCGCTAATTGAAGGAAACGCCCCATGAACAACAGACCCATCCTGTCGGGACCGGCGGAGCTGCGATGAGCACCCCCTTGCACGTCTTGCTTGTCGAAGACTCCGAGGAGTACAGCCTGCTGCTGAAGAACGAGCTGGCACGCGGAGGCTACGAGGTCACCTACAGCCGTGTCGAAACCGCGGAAGCCATGCACGCCGCGCTTGCCACAGGGATGTGGGACATTGTCGTCTCCGACCACCGTATGCCCCAGTTCAGTTCGCTGGGTGCGCTACGATTACACAGGGAGCGCAAATCCGACATCCCGTTCATTGTGGTGTCAGGCAGCATGGGCGAAGAGTTGGCCGTGGGCGCCATGAAAGCCGGCGCGGACGACTACATCATGAAGGACAATCTCGCGCGGCTGGTGCCCACCGTCGAGCGCGAGTTGCGCGAGGCGGCGGCCCGCCGTCAGCGCCGTCACGCCGATCTGGAACTCGAACAATGTCGCCGCCGCACCGAATCGATTTTAGAAGGGGCAGGGGAAGGAATCTGCGGGTTGGACGCCAAGGGTGTGATCAACTTCATCAACCCGCTCGGGGCGAAACTGATCGGATGGAACGCCGGCGAATTGATCGGCAAATCACTGCACGAAACCCTTCACTACAGTCACGCGGACCGAACACCGTTCACGAAACAGGACTGCTCAATTTGTGCCACGTTGCGCGATGGTTTGGCGCATTCGATGGATGAAGAAGTCTTTTGGCGCAAGGACGGTTCGGCCATGCCGGTGGAGTACACCTGCGTGCCGATGCATGAAGGCACGACGATTGTGGGAGCGGTGTTGACCTTCCAGGACATCACCAAGCGCAAAGAGGCGGAAGAAACCCTGCGGGAAGCGAACCGTAGATTGGAATGCAGCCTGGCAGAACTGCACCAGGCGCAGCAGAAGATCCTGGAACAGGAGCGTCTGCTGGCCTTGGGTCGAATGGCCGGTGGTGTGGCCCAGGACTTCAACAACTCGCTCTCCCGGATTCTCGGCTTTGGTGAACTCCTCCTGACCTCTCCTGATAAGCTTCGTAACGCCGAGGTGGTGCGCGAGCACCTACAGATGATCAATACCGCCGCCCGGGATGCCACCCGGGTCGTGCGCCGCTTGCACGAGTTCTACCGACCGCGCCGCGACACCGAGTTGTTCAAGCCGGTAAACCTTAGCGCCATCATTGAACGGACCATCTTGTTGACCGAGCCACAGTGGAAGAGTGGAGCGAAGGTGAAGGGCCTCACGATCCGGATTCAGACGGAACTACAACCGAAAGTGACGGTATTTGCCGACGAAGCCGAGCTATGCGATGCCTTCACCAACCTCGTGTTCAACGCGGTCGAGGCGATGCCTCGGGGGGGCACGATTACGTTCCGCACCCGCACTCAGTCCGAACTCGCGGTTTTGGAGATCAGCGATACCGGTACGGGCATGACGGACGAAGTCCGCCAGCGTTGTTTCGAACCGTTCTTCACCACGAAAGGAGAGAGCGGCACCGGGCTGGGACTGGCCAGCGTGTATGGGATCATCCAGCGACATGGGGGTGAAATCAGTATCCACAGCGAGGTTGGCAAAGGTACAACCTTCAGCATTCGGTTGCCGGTCCATACTGTCCAGCTTGCATCTCTTCGCCGGGCAAAATTGCCCGTCATCTCGAAAATCCGTCCGCTCCATGTCTTGGTGGTCGAAGACGATCCGTTGGTTCGCGGCATCGAGGTTGAATACATGGTCTCCGATGGGCACACCGTGGAGACCGCCGCCGACGGTGGCGAAGGGCTGAGTAAATTCCGCGCGGGCAGGTTCGACCTGGTGCTGGTAGACCGTGCGATGCCCGTGGTCAACGGTGATCAGCTGATTCAAGCCATCAAGGAGTTGAATCCAGATATGCCCGTGATCCTTGTGACCGGGTTCACCGACATCTGGGAGGACGATCACAAAGAGCGCCAACCCAACCTGATTTTGCCCAAGCCTTTCAGCCACGACAACCTGCGCGACGCAGTCGGCAGGGCGATGCGCGCCGGTCCGGGTAAATCCCGGGCCGGCTTGCGCGCCAGTCACCAGCTTCAGCCCCGGTGACACGGCCGTATGTTCACAAAATCAACGCCCAACATCCCAATAAGGAGCTATTACGCGGCATGAGTAAACAACGAATTCTCATCGTCGATGACGACCTGGCATGCGCCCGCATACTGAAAACCGGCCTCGAAAAAATCGGCGGTTATGAAGTCCTGGCCGAGTCACGTGCCGCACGGGCGGTGTCGGCGGCCCGGCAGTTCCGGCCGGATCTGATCCTGCTCGATGTGTGCCTGATTGATGGCGACGGCGGCGACGTGGCCTTCACGTTGCGCAGCGACCCACAACTGCGGAATATTGCCATTGTCTTTTTGACGTCGATCATCTCCGAGCGCGAAGCCCGGGACGGCAGTGCACTGCTCGGCGCCTTCCATTTTCTGGCCAAGCCCGTACGCTTGGACCGCGTTATCGCCTGTATTGAGAAACACATCGGGAAAAACGATTCCTGCGAACAATTCGTCACGGAAAGGAAAAGCACATGAAGAAAAAACGGGTATTGGTGGATGACGCCGACCTTCACGCCACACGGAGGATCAAAAAGAAAACCAGGCGAATCCTGGTTGTCGACGATGACCCCCATGCCACACGCATGGTGAAATGGGCCCTGGAACGAACCGACCGTTACGAGGCCCGGGAACTCAACGACCCCACCCAGGTCCTGGAAGCGGCCCGAAAGTTCAAGCCGGACCTGATCCTGCTGGATGTGTGCATGCCCGGCCGGGAGGGTTGTGAGGTTGCGTTCCAGATTCGCGCCGACGCGGAGTTTCAAAGTACCCCCATTGTGTTCCTGACATCTCTCGTGTCGGAACAGGAAGCCGTGGGTGACGGCACCTCCGCCGGGGCATTTCATTTCGTAGCCAAGCCGGCGCGGGTGCAGCGAATGATTAACTGTATCGAGAAAAGCCTCGAAATGACACGGTGCGGCGACCGGGTCCCTGCCGACATCGGGTGCCCATGAGAAAGTCCCGCATACTGGTCATCGACGACAACACCAACGCCACGCGCATGGCCCGACTGGTCCTTGAGCGAACGGGCCGTTACGAAGTCCAGGAGCTGAACGAATCCGACCAGGCGCTCCGGGTGGCGTACGAGTTCGAACCCGACTTGATCCTGCTGGATGTGTGCATGCCCAACGTCGAGGGCAGCGAGGTGGCTGAGAAGATCGGCAACGATCCTGTTCTTGGTTCGACGCCGATCGTCTTTATGACCTGTATCGTGACACCCAGTGAAGCTGGCAGGAATGGCAGCCTGTTCATCGGTCGTCACCAGTACCTGGCCAAACCCGTCCGTCCTGCGAAACTCCTCGCCTGCGTCGAAGGGAATCTGGCCCGCGCCAGTCGCTCGCTACCGCCTGCCGAGTATGCAGACGGGTCCCGGCAACCTCGTGCCTCATGACGGTTACCTTGTTGTCAATTCTGTTGCTGCTGGCGCTGGCCGCCCTCGCGGTCGGATTGGTGATATCAGTCCGAAACTTGAGGCGCCGGACAACCGCCGCCTTGGTGGAAAAAAAGCGCACCGGGCAATTGCTGGAGGAAAGCGAACTGCGCTTCCGGATCCTCACGCGTGCCACCAATGAGGCGGTCCGGGATTGGAACATCGATACGGATTCCGTGTGGTGGAACCGCAACGTCCAGACTCTGTTCGGATACAACGAGGAAGACATCGGGCCGACAAACACTTGGTGGAGCGAAGCTATCCATCCCGACGACCGCACCCGCATCGTGGCCGGCTTGCAGGCGCTCGCGCGGAGTAATGAAGACTTCTGGTCGGGCGAATATCGCTTTCATCGCGCCGACGGATCGTTCGCCGACGTCTTCGATCGTGGCTACATCTTGCGTGATCCCGGCGGGCGAGCCGTCCGGATGATCAGCTCGATCATGGACATTACCAAACTCAAGCGCGAGATGGAGTTGACCCGGGCGCATGACGCCGCCCTTGAGTCAGCACGCCTGAAATCGCAATTCCTGGCCAACATGAGCCATGAAATCCGCACTCCCATGAACAGTATCATCGGGATGACGGACATCCTGCTTCATACCCCGCTGACCGCGGAGCAGCGCGAATTCATGGAGATCGTGCGCGTCAGTGGCGAGTCGCTGCTCACGGTTATCAACGACATCCTCGACTTTTCCAAGATTGAAGCCGGCAAGCTCATCTTTGAAATCCTGGATTTCGAACCACGCACTGTCATCGAAGAAATGGTCGCGATGCTGCTGGAGCAAACCCATGTCAAGAACTTGCGTCTGTCCACGACGGTAGCCGACGACGTGCCGGTCGGGTTGCGCGGGGACCCGGGCCGGTTGCGGCAAGTGTTGACGAACCTGGTGAGCAATGCCGTCAAATTCACGCCGCAGGGTGGAGTCGACGTGCGTATCACCAAAGAGTCGGAGACCGACACCCGCGTGGTCCTCCGGTTTGAGGTCGCCGATACCGGCATTGGCGTTCCGGAAGACGCCCGCGTGTGTTTGTTTCAGCCATTCTCCCAGGTGGACGCCTCCACCACGCGAAAATACGGAGGCACCGGGTTGGGCCTGGCGATCTGCAAACAACTCGTCAATCTCATGGACGGCCAGATCGGGTGCGACAGCGTTCCCCACAAGGGTTCAACGTTTTGGTTCACGGCGCAATTTGAAAAACCAAGTTCGGCGCCGCCCCCCCATGATGTCGCGCTCGAAATCATCCAAAAGCCAGTGAATCCTCCTGCCTCACAGCTCCCCGAAGACGTTCGCCGTCGGATGCGCGTTTTGGTCGTCGAGGACAACGCCTTCAACCAGAAAGTCGTGCTGCGTCAGGTGCGGGAAATGGGATTTGGCGCCGATGCGGTGGCCAACGGCCTCGAGGCGTTGAAGGCCATTAACATCATTCCTTATGACCTGGCGCTGATGGATTGCCAGATGCCGGAGATGGACGGCTACGCCTGCGCCGCCGAAATCCGGCGGCAGGAAGTCGATGGGGGCCACCTGCCCATTATCGCCATGACCGCCCATGTGATGAAAATCGACAGGGATAAGTGCCTGGCGGTGGGCATGGATGATTTCCTGAGCAAGCCGGTCCGCGTGGCTCATTTGGAAAGCGTCCTCACCCGCTGGCTTGCCCCTTCGGCCACCACGGCGACAACCGAGGCATTCGTCCTCCCCACCAATTCCCCGGGTACTCTGTCTCCATCCCCGCCCGTGGATTGGGGGACCTTCAGCGAATTGGCGGGCCGCGATGCGACACGCCTCCAGGAATTGTCGGAACGTTATCTCCAGCAAACCGCCGAGCAATTTGCCAAACTCCGCGACGCCATCGCCACCGGTGCCGCGCCCGATGTCAAACGCATTGCCCACAGCGCCGCGGGCTCCAGCGCGATGTGCGGCATGAACACCATGGTCGCGCTCTTGCGCGACTTGGAGCGAATGGGGGAGATGGGCCAACTGGCCGACGCCCCTCGTGTGTACTCCCAGGTCAAAGATGAACAGGCGCGGGTCGCGCAGTTCTTCCGCAATCGTGTCGAAACCGGAGCAAACCACAAAGCAGGTGGGAGAGGGAAAAGCTATGAAGAATATACTTGTCGTTGAAGATGATCCGCTCGTGGCCGAGGTCTATTCCCAGAAGCTTCGCGAGCAAGGTTTTGGGGTGAGCGTCGCTGCCGACGGCAGAACCGGGTTGGAGATGTTCAATAACCTGAATGTCGATCTGGTGCTGCTGGATCTGCTGCTTCCAGAGATCGACGGTCTGGACTTGCTCAGGCGGATGCGCGAGGAGTTCAGCCCGCAAGAACTCCCGGTGTTGGCGTTCACCAACGCGTATTTGGGGGGCGTGGTGCAGCAGGCCTGGGAGGCGGGCGCCAACCAGGTAATTCCCAAGGCGGGCACCAAAGCCAGCCTCGTGATCCAGATGATCGAGAACGCGCTGGCCGACCTTCCCCGGTCAGGGGCATCGCCGACGCGGACGACGAGCAAGGTTGAGTTTGATCCTGTAGGGCGAAAGAAATTCCTGGATTCGTCTCCGGAAACTCTTGCGGCACTCTGGCGACCGCTCAAACAACTGGCCGGTCAGGGCTACCATCCGGATAACCAGGCATGTTTCCGAGAGTTACTCGGAGTCGTCCGACCGCTCACGACGACAGCCGTCAGCGCCGGACTGGAGGGGATTGCGCAAATGTCCTCGGCATTGGAAGCACTGCTGCAGGAGCTTTGTGAAGCGCCATATCGCCTGAGTCCCTCCGTCCTGCTCACGATTGCCCAAGCCATTGACGTATTGAGATCTCTGTTTACGTATCCCCACGGCGGGTCCGCGAAAAACCCCTCCGGGGCGCGCATTCTGGTCGTGGATGACGACGCGTTCGCGCGGCAGGCCGTCAGCAGCGTCCTGTCACGTGTCAATCTGAGGACCATTTGCGTGGATAGCCCCGTGCGGGCTTTAAAACGACGCACTGGAAGAGGTTTCGACCTGATCGTTCTGGACATTGAGATGCCTGACGCGAACGGGTTCGATCTATGTACCCGATTTCGCGCCATGCCCGAGTGCCGAACCACGCCGATTATTTTCCTGAGCATGCGCAAGGAACTTAAAGACCGCACCGAATCTGTTCTGCGCGGAGGGAATGACTACATTACCAAGCCGTTCTTGCACACGGAGCTGGCCACGAAAGCGCTCAGCTTTGTGATTGGCGGCCCATTGAAACTGGCTCACAGCGCATGGGAATCCAACGGCAACGGCTCCGAATCGGCTTTCTCCCGGCGCGACCTGAATGCGCTGAAACAGATTATCCTCAGCAGCTATGACGCCTGAGCGATTACCCAACACGGCACGTTTGTGACGTTGTTTTGGAATCGATGGAGTAATAAATAGGCAACGAATCCACCATGGTTCGTTGCCTGGTTGCGGGCCCGACCGCCGCCGCTATTCTCCGCCATCGTCCTTATTTTCATTCCTCGGCGCTTGCCCGATTGGCGCGGCGAGCGTTCGGAAGAATCTCAGGGAGATCTCTCGAAACGTGTAATTGATGACAAGTCCGATCAAACAGCCAACCACGACGCTCACCAGCCGATAGATCGCGCCTTCCCAACTGCTGTGGGCTTCTTCATAGATCACCACGATGATAAACCCGACGAGTGCGGTTCGGGAAACATTGATCAAGTTCAGGTAGAAACAGATCGTGATGGTCACCGCTACGCCCAGGCAGATGGTCAGGAGATTCGGGGGATTATGCAGAAAGAAGACGAAGAGCCCGACCACCGAGCCAACAATGTTCCCCCGCATCCTGTCGTAGGCAACCTTGCTGTTATTGTCGTGGGTAATCGAAAGCAGGATGGAAATCAGCATCCAGAAATACTGGCCACTCTGTTCTGGAAATGACCTGTATAGGAGATAGCCAACCGTCACCCCTGCCACGCACTTGACTAGATATTCGTAAAACTCAAAGGTGCTCGCCCCCGCGACCGCTTTGAAATGCTTCATGGCAGTTCATTTACCGAAAACGGCAGCCGTATCAAACACAATTGTTTCCAACTGGGTGGGGCGCGGGCTCTCCGGGGTGGATCATGCCATCCGCGGGACATTACGCAGCAGGGCGGCCACCAGTCGGTGGCCACATCCTGTATGGTGGGTCGGGCGCGGTCTAACGACCGCCCGTGTTGATCATGAAGTCGATGATCTTTTCACTCACGCCGTTTTGCTTGAGGTCGATGATGTCAGCAGTCGTCAGGTGATACACCGCGCGCGAGTTGCGGAGGTGGCTGAGGATGACGTCATCACTGAGCCCCGCCTTGGCCAACGCCTTTACATCCCCCACGCCTGTCGGTGAACCTTGGTCGGCACGCTGGACTGCTGGCGGACTTTCAGATCTTGGTGCCTGTGGAGTCGACGGCGGAGGTGAACCACGATCCACGGCGGTCGGCGATAGCGGACGATCACCCGTCGGCTGCTGGGTGCTATCTGCGGCTGGCGCCGGCTGCGGCGAAGTGTAAACTACTGTTGGTTGTGAGTCGTACACCGCCGGGGGCGGATAATACGTCGCCGGTGGGTAATAGTAGCCATCGTAATAATAGTAGGGCGGAGGCGCGTAAACGTAAGAAACACCCCAGGGATACCACCAACCACCCCAACCCCAACCCCAACCGCCCCGACCATGGAATCCTCCGCCACCATGGAAATCACCGTGGAATCCTCCACCACCGTGGAAATCGCCGTGGAAGCCGCCGCCCCCGCCACGACCTCCGTGGCCATCAAATGCCAAAGCTGGCAAAGCCAAAAGACTGGTACTGATGGCGACGGCTACCACACCGAAAAGTTTGGTTGCTTGTTTCATGATACACTCCGTTCTGCTGATACATTAGACTACTCCTAATCGGGAATAATTCAAACAACAGCTTGGTTTGTGGGTAAGCCTCATGGATTCAACTGTGTACAGAGATCCGATGCAAGAAAGCTTCTGAATCCAAAAGGCCAGTTCGCTGCGTCCCACAGACAACGAGGTATTGAATATTTATGAAAAACATCTTCAAAAAGTTCATCGTAATCATGGCGGCTTTGGCTGCCCTGTCGCCGCTGCCCGCATTCGCCGCGGTCACCGTCTACGCCGACGACATCCAGAGCAATGCCACCGCTGTGACATCCGAAGCTCCAGCCGTGACCAATGATCCTGCCACGACAACCCATCGAAACAAGAAATTCTCATCCGATGCGGATCATCCACCCGTTCGAATTGACGAGACGGGCATTCACGTCGGCGGGTCGGATCCTGTCGATATTGAGGTGCCGCAGTTTGCGCGCCGTGGGAGCGCGGCTGTGATTGGACTGGTGGCTGTGCTGGTGCCATTGGCTCCCTTTATTATGGTCGTGGCGATCATCGCGATTATTTTCTATTCCAAGCATCGCCGCCACAAATTGGCCCATGAAACCTTGCGCGCCATGATCGAGAAAGGCATGCCCGTAACACCTGAATTGGTCGCGCAGCTTAATAGCAAGCATCCCGCTGCCGCCGATAGCCGGGCAATGGACGCCAGGGGGGGGCGGCCACGCAGCGGCCTTCTGCCCGGTCTGATTCTCACAGGAATCGGCACAGCCCTGTTAATATCAAGCCCCGGGCACAACAAGGGTGGCTGGATCGTCTTGTTCATTGGCATCGCCTTTCTCATTGTCTGGTATGTGGAACGAAGTAATCAGAATAACGTACAACCGCCCCGATAACGCGTGTCCTTTACCGACGCCGATCTTATCGCCCGTGTCCTGTCGCGCGAAGACCAGCATGCCTTCGGCGAACTGGTGCGGCGTTATCAGTCGCCCGTGCGCTCGTTCCTGGCGCGCCTGATGCGCGGCGACACGCATTTGGCCGATGACCTGGCCCAGGAGACGTTCTTGAAAGCCTGGCGGAAACTCCACACGTATCGCGGTACCGCGCGGTTCTCGACCTGGCTGTTCGGCATCGCATTCAACGAATTCCGCACCGTGGCGCGCCAAAGGAAGGAATTGGCGTTGGAGGACATCGACGAAGGTTCATCGACTGAACCGGTCCAGTCCGCGACCGATTCCCGTAGCGATTTGCGCCTGGATTTGACAGAAGCCCTGAAACAGTTAAGTTCCAATGAGCGGGCCGCAATCGTGCTGTGCTGCCAAAATGGTCTGTCACATGAAGAAGCGGCGCACGTGCTGGATTGTCCGCTCGGCACGGTGAAAACCAATGTGCTGCGCGGGAAGGAAAAACTAAAACGTCGATTGCCCGGCTATCAACATTATGAGTCAGCCTGAAGACAAAGACCCGCTCGACGCGGTGTTGCGCGAACAGCACCCTTATATCGAGGATGACGGCTTCACCACGCGCGTGCTCGCCGCGCTGCCGCCACGCCGTCGCACCTGGCTGCGCCCGATCCTCTTGCTGGGGGCGACTGCCATCGGCTCGGCGCTGGCCATCCAGTGGCTGCCGTGGGAGAATCTCCCGTCTCTGGACGCATCCACCCTGCTGTCACTCAATTCCCAGGTCTTGTTGCCGTGGCTGCTCGTGCTCTCAGTCGCCGCTTCCCTCACCTGGGCGGTCATCGCCGCCGTCCAATGGGAAGATTGATCTCTCGATCCCGCTGGCATGGCCCTCCGCATCCCGACAGTTCTGCCCACCGGCCTGCTGGAATTTGATTGACGCTACCCCCCATTTATGTCAGAAAAAGCCTAGACGGGCGGATGTTGAGGCCGAATGAGTCGTCGCAGTGGGCAACCGAATCATTTGTTTTTTAGGAGGCTACTATGAATAAAGCACAACTAGTGGATGTGGTACAAAAGGAAATGGGGAAGGAAGTCAGTAAGGCCGCGGCGGAACGGGCGTTGGATGCCGTACTGCGATCGATTCGCAGGGGCGTGCAGACGGGCGGACCGGTGCAGATCGTCGGCTTCGGCACCTTCCGCGTGAGCAAGCGCGCCGCGCGTCTGGGCCGCAACCCGAAGACGGGTGCGCAGATCCAGATCAAGGCGTCCAAGACCGTGCGTTTCAGCGCGGGCCAGGGTCTGAAGGAAAGCCTCTAGGCTGCCACGGACGATTCACGATTCAGTAGGGCCCGGCCTGATGCCGGGCTCTTCTCTTTTGCGCTTACAGTTCCACCGACTCGGTGAATTGCGGGACACGTACGTCTGACTTACGATGGATTGTCCGTAGCGTTTCGGCAAACGTCATCGCGGGTTTTTCCTCGCCGTGAATCACAAAAATACCCCGTAACGGTCCGGTCACCTGCTCCGCCCACGCGCGCAGTTCGCTCTTGTCGGCGTGGCCGGAAAAAGCGTCGATGGTTTCCACCGTCGCCCGCACCTTGTACGGCTCGCCGAAGATGTTCACTTCCTTGTGGCCCGACGCGAGATGCGCGCCGAGCGTGTGCGGGGCGCACCAACCAACAATCAGGATCGTGTTGCGGTCGCTCCCGATGTTGTTCTTGATGTGATGGCGGATGCGGCCCGCCTCGGCCATGCCGGAGGCGCTGATAATGACGCACGGCTTCCTGAAATCGTTGATCGCCTTGGATTCTTCGACACCCTGCACATAGTTGATGTTGGGCGTATTGAAAGGATTGCTGCTCTTCATCATCACGTCGTGGAACATCTGATTGAAACATTCCGGGTGTCGCTTGAATACGTCCGTCGCCTGCAACGACAACGGGCTGTCCACGTACACCGGCAACGACGGGATGCACCGGCTCTGCGTGAGCTGGTAGATCGTGTAGATCAATTGCTGCGCGCGGCCCACCGCGAATGCCGGGATGATGATCTTGCCGTTCCTCTCCAGCGTGCGGTTGATGATGGCGCACACGCGGTCGTTGACATCCGCCAACGGCTCGTGATCGCTGTCGCCGTACGTGCTCTCCGTGATCAGGTAATCGGCGTCCTTCGGATGGTCGGGATCGCGCAGGATATCGTTGTTGCCCCGCCCGATGTCGCCGCTGAACGCCAGCCGCACCTTCCGCCCGTTTTCCTCGATGTCGATGACGATCATCCCCGACCCGAGCAAATGCCCGGCATCGAGCCACGTCGCCTTCACGCCGTCCGTCACCGCCACAGGATGGTTGTACGAGCCCACCGGCTGGAATTGCCCGAGCACCGCCTGCGTATCCGCCCGTGTGTACAACGGCTCGACCGCCGGCAACCCCTTCTTCTCGTTCCGCATCGTGATGAACGCCGCGTCCTGTTCCTGGATGTACGCGCTGTCCATCAACATCACCGCGCACAGGTCCGACGTCGCATCCGTGCACAGGATCTTCCCGCGAAAACCGCTCCTCCCCAACACGGGAATCACGCCGCAATGGTCGATGTGCGCGTGGCTCAACAGCATCACGTCGATCGTCGCGCTGTCGAACGGCAGATGGCCGTTGCGCTCGATCCACTCCGTCCGATGCCCCTGGTACATCCCGCACTCGATCAGGATCTTCTTGCCGTTGGCTTCCAACAGATACTTCGAGCCCGTGACAGTGTGCGTCGCGCCGTAAAAAGTCAGTTTCATATTGGATTGCCCTGACCGTGAGGAAGAAACCGCCAGACGGCTTCTTCAAGCAGGTGGTTAATGGCAATGCGAGCTTTGGCTCCGGTGGGCATGGGCTGTCCAGTTAGTTATGAAATCATAAGGCCGCAAAGGTTTCCAATCTCTTCATCCAATCGTGAAAATGTGGACACTCCGCACGAATTCGATCCAGCCCGATACGTCCCGCGATGATTGGACCGTGAGTTCGCTTTTGGAAAATCTTCGGCGAGCCGCAATGCTGAGCGCACTCCGACTCGATCCGGGCTGAAGGACTGGTCATAGGGGAGTCGTTAATGTCTTCCGGTGTCCTTGGATAACGATCCCGAATGCGCTGCAGTGGTTTCGCGAGAAGCGGTTTACGCAAGACATCTGCGATAATCTCCGGTCCTGCGAAGAGCAGTGCCTCGAACTCGTGGAGGCATAGGAAAGGCAGATACCGCGTGGCGTTGACGTCGGTTTTCATCGCAGTCTGAACAAACAGTACTCGTGCGGATGGTGTGCTGCCCTCAGGTCGCTCTCGCCCAGGAAAATCAGAACCGAGACCTTGAAAGTCCAGCATCGTCGTCACCATCGACGCGGATGAGTCGCGAAGCAGCAGGTTCACTTGGCGTTTGAACTCATGGTAGGTCACAGCACCGCCCTTTACCGGCTTTGCGCCGGTCACCTTTGTCTTTATCACGGTCGGCACCAGCCAAACGCCGGGCAACGAAGGTGCCAATATCTGCTTGATGAATGCCTCTTCGGTCGGGCCTTCCGCCAAGACCAACACCTTCTTGGTCACGGACGACCTCCAAGCACATTCTTCTCCCACAGCTCTCCCATTGCGTATTCGGCAAGCCAATCCTTTAAGGCAGTCTCATCCAGTCGCCGAAATACTGATTGGCCCCCCTCGCGATCCACCACGATCACATCCTCGGCGCTGAGTTGATTCACTAGAGTCACCGATTGGGTGGAGACAATCACCTGCGACGAAGCCGATGCCGCTCTCAGCAGATCGGCCAGAATGCCAATGGCCGACGGGTGCAGGCCAAGCTCCGGCTCATCTATTATGATGATTTTGGGAAGGTCTTCCGGTGGCAGACTTAGAAGGGTGACCAGCGCCATGAAACGCAACGTTCCGTCGGAAATCTGATGCGGGCCAAGTTCGTAAGCCGTTCCCTTTTCCCGCCAACGTAGGTCAATCACCGCCGGATTCAGTCGGTCCGGCTGCAGCGCAAATTCCTCGAAAAATGGAGCCCCTTGCTGGATTGTCCCGACAATCAAATCGTACGTTTCCCGCTTCTGTTCGCGCAGATAGAAAAGCAATGGAGCCAGATTGCCGCCATGATCGAACAGATAGCGATTATCATCCACCTTCCATTTGCTTCGCAGCGGCCCACCTGCGGAGGTGTCATGGAACTGATAAACGCGTGCTCCAGACAACAGGCTCCGCACAACACGCACCTTGGGGTCACTCCTCTGCCTCTCAGGGTCGTTGAGCAGAGTCTTTTCGACCCCAACACCGAGGACCGTCCGCGCGGGGTGAGGATGACCGTCCTCGTGCCACGTGACTGCCTCCTCCGTGAAGATCAATGAATCCTCCGCCGCGTGCGAAAGTTTCAACTCGTATGTGTTCTTGCCGCGGTCCATGCGAAAAGCGAGTGAAGCCGAAATCTGCTTGGTTTGTTGCGAGCCGAAATGAAGCAGCGAATTCGCGTAGCCCGCTCTCGCAACATATTCCTTCAGCGAATTTGTCATTACGAAGTTCAGGAGCTTAAAGAACGAAATCAGATTCGATTTGCCGGCTCCGTTGGCCCCGATAAGCACGTTCAGCGGCTTGAACTCCAACTCGTGCATTTCCCGGATCGACTTGAAGCCGGCCAGTGACATTCGCTGTAACGTATTCATAGATCCTTTAACTCAGGCGTGAGACTACCGTTTCGCCGCAGCAAACTCAACATCGTTACGCTTCTCTCTCCCGCTTGTCAGTAGATGAGTGAACCGAATTGATCCACTACTTGCAGGTTGAAATCCCCATTAAAGACTTCGAGCGGGCGACCTAAAGCACAAGATGTTTTATGGCAATCCCAGCTTCTTCTTCCCCTCCGCTGAGACACGGGCGAGGCTCCACGGGGGATCGAACACGACTTCCACATTGGCTTCGCCGACGCCCTCCAATTCGAGAAGTTTACGCTGCACTTGCGCGGAGATTTGACCCGCCAACGGACAGGCTTGCGAGGTGAGCGTCATCTTCACATCGATGCGCGTGTCATCAGTTCCCGCCACGGGCTGCAACTGCACATCGTACACCAGGCCGAGATCGACGATGTTGCACGGCAGCTCGGGATCGTAGCATTCCTTCAGCTTCGCGAGAACTTGTTGGTCGGTCATGCTCATGGTGCGTTCGCTCGTCAACCCTTCGCCAGCAAGTCGCTCACGATTTCCGCGCACCGCACGAACGCCTTCGACGGTTCGCTCTTCGGTTCGGCCACCACGATCGGCAGCCCCTTGTCCCCGCAGATGCGGATCTCCGTGAATAGGGGAATCTCGCCGAGAAACGGCACTTCCATCCGTTCCGCTTCCTGTTTGCCGCCGCCATGGCTGAAAATATCGTCGTGCTCGCCACAATGCGGGCACACGTAGTAGCTCATGTTCTCAATGATGCCCAGAATCTTCACGTTGACCTTCTCGAACATCGCAATGCCGCGCCGCGCCACCTCCAGCGCCACATCTTGCGGCGTCGTCACGATCACGCCGCCGTCGAGCGCGATGGTCTGGGCGAGCGACAACTGCGCGTCGCCCGTGCCCGGCGGCAGGTCCACCAACAGCACGTCCAGTTCGCCCCAGTTCACCGCGAGACTGAATTGCTGAATCGCCTTCATGATCATCGGGCCGCGCCAGATCACCGGCGAGTTGCCGTCCAACAGCAACGCCATGCTCATCATCTTCA
>Ga0265338_10004354_pt1 | contig 19164 bp, 17 predicted proteins | sample 42126metaG_FD_193579 | JGI IMG/M metagenome (GOLD analysis project Ga0265338, IMG submission 193579) | Rhizosphere microbial communities from Carex aquatilis grown in University of Washington, Seatle, WA, United States - 4-21-26 metaG | ecosystem: Host-associated > Plants > Roots > Rhizosphere...
CCCGAACCTCGTGCAGATGGAGTGCCCGCCGCTCTCCGGTCTGCTCGCGGAGGCGCTCGTCGCACGCATGCCCACCGACTCCTACCGCTGCTTCTTCACGAACAGCGGCGCGGAGTCGGTGGAGACGGTGCTCAAGTACGTGCGTTGCGCGACCGGTCGTTCGCGCGTGCTCTTCGCCGATCATGCGTTCCACGGACTCACCACCGGCGCGCTCGCGCTCAACGGTGCGCACGAGTTCCGCGACCGCTTCGGCACGCTCCTGCCGGGTTGCGCGGCGGTGCCGTTCGGCGATCTCGACGCACTCGAACGCGAGCTCCGCGACGGCGACGTCGCGGCGTTCGTGGTCGAGCCGATCCAGGGCAAGGGCGTGTTCGTCGCGCCCGACGACTACTTGCGGGCCGCGGGCGAGCTGTGTCACCGCAACGGCGCGCTGCTCGCGATCGACGAGGTGCAGACCGGGCTCGGTCGCACGGGCACGTTCTTCGCGTTCGAGCAGTGGAACGTCGAGCCCGACCTCGTGACCGTCGCGAAGGCGCTCTCCGGTGGCTACGTACCGGTCGGCGCTGTGATCGCGAAGAGCGCCGTGGTCGAGAAGGTGTTCGACACGATGGACCGGGCCGTCGTGCACAGCTCCACGTTCGGCCAGAACGTGCTCGCCATGACCGCCGGGCTCGCCACCCTCCACGCGCTCGACGCGGAGTCGATCGTCGAGCACGCCAAATCCACGGGCGGGTCGCTCATCGCCGGGCTGCAGGCCCTGACCGATCGGCACGAGCTCATCCACGAGGTGCGCGGCCGGGGCCTGATGATCGGCATCGAATTCCGGCGGCCGAAGTCGATGCGACTCCGCGCCCAGTGGTCGCTCCTCGAGACGATGCGGAGCGGGCTGTTCACCCAGCTGGTCATCGTCCCGCTCTTTCGCGACCACGGGATCCTCTCGCAGGTGGCGGGCGACCACCAGAACGTCCTCAAGATCCTGCCCCCGCTCATCACCACGCGCGACCAGGCCGACACGTTCGTCGCCGCGCTCGACGACGTGCTCGGGAACCTCGAGAAGTCGCTCGGCCTGCTCTTCGGCGTCGGGCGCTCCCTGGCGATCCCCGCCCTCAAGGCGAGCCGCTGATCCCGGTCGGGTCCGGCGCCCCGGGGAGACGGCGGCCGGCGGCTTGACCAATCCTTGACGCAATACGTCTGGAACCCTGGCGTACGTGATTGTCATAGTGGTAGCAGAGAGAGCCCCTGCTTCCTCGGTTGGTTGCACGATCCGCCGCCCGCAGCGGCGGATCGTGGCGCGCTCAGCCCACCTCATTTCTGCCGTAGAACACCGCGGTTTTCGGTCGTATCGTCCTCCAGGGTCTCCCGCCGCACCGCTGCGGCATCTTTCGGGGGCTACAGAGCTGGCACGCCACGATCGCCGTTCCGGGGGGATGCGGAGGGTCGTGGCGTGCGCTCTGTGCGTGGGTATTTCCGCGGAGCAATCTTTGACCGACTGGCGACACACGCGCCGTCGCCGCTCGTCCTAGATTTCCTGGGAACGAAGCCCCCGCTTCGTTTGTCACGGCCCGCCGCGGAACCCCCCAATACCCCCGCGGTGGGTCGTGACGCGTCCGGTCGAGGGAAGGCGCCGCGCGTTACGACTGCGCGGCCTGCTCGCGGAGCTTGTGCTTCATGACCTTGCCCGTCGCGTTGCGGGGGAGCTCGCTCACGAACCACAGGCGACGCGGGCGCTTGTAGTCGGCGAGCCGCTCCGCGCAGAACGCCACGAGCGTGGCTTCGTCGAGCGCGACGCTCGGCTTGCACACGACGTACGCGCCGACGTCTTCGCCGAGCACCTGGTGCGGTACGCCGATCACGGCCGCTTCCTGCACGGCGGGGTGCTCGAGGATCACGGCTTCCACGTCGGTGGCGTAGATGTTGTTGCCGCCGCGGATGATCATGTCCTTGATGCGCCCCGAGATGTACACGAAGCCGTCGCCATCGAGATACGCGAGGTCGCCCGTGCGCAGCCAGCCGTCGTCGGTCCACGCCGCCGCGCTCGCGCCGTCGTCCTTGTAGTACTCGCGACGTTTGCCGGGAAGGCGCACCAGGAGCTCGCCGACGCCGTTCGGGGCGCGGAGCTCCTCGGTGTCGGGATCGACGACCTTCACTTCCATGGGCGGCATCGGCTTGCCGACCGACCCGACGCGCTTGGGCGCCTCGTCCTTCGGCATCGTGATGAACGCGGGCCCGGCTTCGGTGAGACCGTAGGAGTTGATCACCGAGGCCTGCGGCATGCGCTCCTGCAACTTCGTGAGCGTCGCGGGCGCAAGGGGCGCGCTGCCGATCGACACCGCGATCGGGGCGGAGAGGTCAGCCGTTTCGAAGCGCGGGCTCGCGGTGATCAACTCGGCCATCGCGGGCACGAGGAAGATCATCATCGGGCGGTCGCGCTCCACGACGTCGAACCAATGGTCGACGTCGAAGCGCGGCATGTACAAGCCGGTGAGCCCCATCTTCATCGGATTGAAGATGAAGCTCATGCCTGCGAACGTGAACAGCGGCGCGCCGTGCAGCCAGCCGCGGTTGGTCCACTGCGGCGCGGAGTTCGGAATCATCGCCACGTTGCGGTGGCGCACCAGAACGCCCTTCGGCAGTCCGGTCGTGCCCGACGTGTACATGATGTCGGCCATGTCGTCGGCGTCGACAGGTACCTGGAACTCGCTGCCGTCGGAGCTCGGCGGGATCTCGTCGTCCCATCCGAGCACGCCGTCGGCGGGGCCGTCGGCGCACACGATCGCGCGCAACGACGGGACCACGGCCTGCACGCTGCGCGCGTGCTCGAGGAGGTCGTTGCACGTGAAGATCACCGAGATCTCGGCGTGGCCGAGGATCGCGATCATCTCGGGAATCGACAAGCGGGTGTTCGCCGGGACCATCACGGCGCCGGCTTTGTGCACCGCCGCGTAGGCGACGATCCACCGGAGGCAGTACTCGTTCGGCAACGCGATCGCGACGCGGTCGCCCTTGGCGACACCGTTCGCGACGAGCCAACGCGCGGCCCGGTTCGACTGCTCGTCCCACTCGCGGAACGTCAGCGTGGTCTTCGCATCGAGGTCGACGTAGCCGGGTTCGTCGGGGAATCGCTGCGCCATGAAGCGCAGCTGGTCGACGAGCAGCGGCCCGTTCGGCTTGTCGTCGCTCACCGCGCCCTCACTGCCCGAAGCCCATGGGCGGGACCTTGCTGCGCCGGCCGGCGAAGAGCTCGTCCTTGCGCGCGATCAGCTCCTCCGGGGTCCATCGGCCCTCGCCCCGATCGAGGGTGTTCGCGAGGGTGAAGCCCTCCATGAGGTGCACGCGCGTGCCCCACACGACGAACACCTGGCCCGACACGTCGGCCGCGGCGTCGCTGGCGAGGAACACCACGAGGGGAGAGATGTTCTCGGGCTCCCATTCGGGGCCGCTCATGAAGTCGACGGCGCCCGCGACCGTCTCGGTCATGCGGGTGCGGGCCCGGGGGCACACGACGTTGGCGGTGACGCCGTACTTCTTCATCTCCCGCGCGAGCACGATCGTCATCGACACGATGCCGGCCTTCGCGGTCGCGTAGTTGATCTGGCCCGCCTGGCCGTAGAGCCCCGATTCGCTCGCGGTGTTGATGATCCGACCCGAGACGTCGGCTCCCGACTTGCCGAGCGATCGCCAGTGCTTCACCGCGTGGTGGCAGGTCGCGAGATGCCCCTTGAGATGCACTTCGATCACCGAGTCCCACTCGGACTCGGTGATGTTGAAGCTCATGGCGTCGCGGAGGATGCCGGCGTTGTTGACCACGATGTCGAGCCGGCCGAACTCGCCGACCGCCTGCTCGACGAGCCCCGCCGCGCCCGCCCACGTCGCGACGTTGTCGGCGTTGGCGAGGGCCTGACCCCCGTCGGCGACGATCTCGGCCACCACTTGCTGGGCCGGAGTGGTGTCGGCGCCCTCACCGGCGGTCGCCGTACCGAGATCGTTCACCACGACCCGCGCGCCCTCGGCCGCGAGCAGTCGTGCGTGCGCGCGCCCGATGCCCCTTCCGGCTCCGGTGACGACGGCAACCTTGCCGTCCAGCAGTCCCATGCGACCTCCTGCGGTGGCTCGCGGGAGTCTGGCCGTGAGCCTGGCTCAGGGTCAAAGCGTACGGCCGCGGTCGCGCCGGTCAGATCGCCGGCCGCGTCACGACCTCGCCCGGGTAGATGAGGCTCGGGTCGCCAGACCGGAGGGTGGCGCGATTCGCCGCCACGAGCCGTTGCCAATACGCGCCGACCACGCGTTGGTCGCGATCGGCACCGGGACCGGCGCGTGTCACTTCGTTGGACGCGATGCTCCAGAGGCTCTCTCCGGCGCGTACGACGTGACGCGTGGACACAGCGACGGCCACCGGTTGCGCGGGTACGGGCGCCCGCGCCGGCACCCCGGCGCGACTGCCGGCGTCGGGACTTCGGGCGGGAATCGGGCGCGGGCTGCGGACCACCGGGATCTCGGCCGGCGATCCGGTCGCGGGGATGCCGGCGAGCCGGCCCGACGGCCCGATCTGGACCGTGACGGGCGCCGGTGCGGCCGCGTAGGCGTACGTGGGCGCGAGCGCCCAGGTGCCGATCAGTGCGGTCTGGAGCGCCCGCCGGGCGACGGGTGGCGCCCAACCGGCGATGCGATGCGCGACACCGCGCCGGCCGCGGCTCAGCGCGGCCAGGCACGCGAGCGCGACCGCGCCCAGCCACGCCGCGCACACGACCGCGAAGAGCCACGCCGTCACGAGCGCGAGCTCGTCGCCGCCCCAGGTGCCGACACCCCCGGACAATCGCGGCCGATCGACGACGAGGACTGCGACCGTGGTGGCCGACGTCGCGAGCAGGATCAGCGCGCACCCAATCGCGCGCCGGAGTTGATGCATGCCCAAGTCATATCAGTATGTCTGAGATTGTGTCAAACATTGATAAATCGGCTGCGGTGGGATATCGTGCGGCCGTGCTGTTCGACGATCCCGTCCCCGAGCCACTCGTGCCGCGAGTCCCGCACGCCGACCCCGTGCAGGCCGTCGATCAGATGCTGCGCCGGGCGCTGCGCGTCGGCCCCGACGCCCCGACCGGCGGGGCCGAGCCCGACACCTGGGCCGCCGCGACGCCGCGCGCCTCCGACTTCTGGCACGACGGACCGCCCCGCGCGCGCTCGTGGCGCGCGCGTTTGGCGTGGCCCCGGGTCGGCCGTCGGGCGCGGATGCTCGCGGCGCTGACCTTGGTCGGCGGCCTCGCGGTGGGCTGGATCGCGACGAGCCGGGCCGGCGGCGCGCGACCGCGCGCCGAGCCGACCCGCCCGCCCGCGTCGAGCGCGCCGACGACCGCCGCCGCGGCGCACGCGGTGGCTGCGGGTCGCTCGCTGCGAGCGATCGTCCCGCCCGGCGCGACGTGCGGCTTTGGCCCGCGGACTGCGAGTGAGGCGCATTGCTCGGTTGGTTCGGTCGAGGTCGACTACCGGCTGCTCGAGCCGGGTGAGTTGTCGGCGGCCTACCTCGCGGCGGCCGGCTCGCCGTCGGGCGCGGGCCGCGGTGCCGGTGCCGGCGCGCCTGCGTGCGCGAGGGGGGCCGAAGAGGAGCACTCGTGGTCGCGGCCGGCCGCGCCCCGGCGCGCGGTCGGGCGGTATGCGTGCCGCATCGAACAGGGCCGGGCCGCGATGTGGTGGACGGTCGACGACCGTGGGCTCCTCGCGCACGCGACCTCGCCGAACGCCGATCTCGCTTCGCTCTTCGCGTGGTGGGACTCACACGCGGAGCGTTGACCGGCTCGGGGGAACCCTGACCAGTGCGTCAGACCCTGTTATGTTCCGATCCGCTCGCACAACGGAATCGGGAGTGTCGATGGCGATCTTCAGCAAGGCCGGATTCGGTGGGGCGTTCCTGATCGCGCACGTCATCGTCGCGATGATGTGGATGGGTCTGCTCTGGTTCTTCAACTTCGTGCAGACCCCCGCCTACGCCGAGATGGACGGCGCCGCGCGTAACAACGCGTTCGACAAGCTGACGTGGCGCGCGCTGTGGTGGTTCCGGTGGGCCGCGGTGATGACGGTCGCGTTCGGGCTCATCGTGATCGCGGTCGGCGGCAAGGACAGCTTCGGCGGCGACTTCTGGAAGTCGAGCCCCGGTGTCACGTTGCTCATCGGTATCTGCTTCGGCGTCACGATGCTCTACAACGTGTGGATGGTCATCTGGCCCGCGCAGCAGAAGGTCATCGCCAACGCTCGTAACGTGCAGGCCGGCGGCGAGGCCGACCCCACGGCGGCGGCCGCGGCCCGCGCCGGCGCGATGGCATCGCGGCAGAACACGATCTTCTCGCTGCCGCTGCTCGTGTTCATGGTCGGCGCATCGCACTTCTACGCGCTCAGCCACTTCTCGATCCGGCCGGGCGGTGCGAAGTGGATCCTCTACTTCCTGATCGGTATCGCGGTGCTCGTCGTGCTCGAGCTCAACGCGCTCGGCAAGATCAGTGGACGCGGCAACACCGGTCTCAACGTGATCTACGAGACGCACATCAACGCGCTGTACACCGGGATCGGCCTGATCATCGTTTTCTACATCCTCGCCGAGATCCTGCTGCGCGCCTAGCCGTAACTGCTCGTCAGACGCCGAGCAGCTCGGCGATGCGCTGGCGGTGCCAGCTGCTCGAACCGAACAGCGGCTCGCCCGACTTGATGCGGCGCACGAACAGCTGCATGTCGTGCTCCCACGTGTAGCCGATCCCGCCGTGGATCTGAATTCCCTCCTTGGCGAGGAGCCGCTCGCAATCGCCGGCGGCCGCCTTGGCGACCGACGTCGCGCTCGTGCGGCGAGGGTCGTCCTCCGCGATCGTCAGCGCCGCGAAGTAACCGAGCGACCGGGCCCGCTCGAGCGCCACCATCATGTCGACGAACTTGTGCTTGATCGCCTGGAACGACCCGATCGGCACACCGAACTGCTCGCGCTGCTTCGCGTACTCGAGCGTCGTGTCGAAGATCGTCTGCGCGGTGCCGACCATCTCGAGCGCCGCCGCCACCGTGGCCTCTTCGAGCGCGCGGCGCAGCGGCGGCGCCGCCGAGGCGCCGGGATCGCCGAGCACCCGGTCGAGGCCGACCCGTACGCCGTCGAGATCGACGTGCGCGAGGCGCCGGCTGCCGTCGAGCGCGTGAACCGCGGTGGGACGCGTGTCGGCGACGGGCACGACGACGGCACGGACGCCCTCCACATCGGTTGCGCCCGCGAGGCGCGCGACCACGACGAGCTCGTCGACCGCGTCACCCTCCACGACGAACCGCTTGGTGCCCGACAGCTCGACCTGGTCGCCCGCGAACGCGATCGTCGTAGCCACCGTGGCCGGGTCGAACGAACCGACGGATTCCGCGATCGCGAGCGAACCGGTGATCTCGCCGGCGGCGACGGCGCCGAGGAACCGTTCCTGCTGCGTCGGTGTACCGATCTCACGCACGGCGGGGGCGAACTGCGAAACGGTCGCCAGGAGCGGCCCCGGAGCGATCACCCGGCCGATCTCCTCGGCCAGGATCGCGAGCTCGAGCATGCCCAGCCCGATCCCTCCGTGCGCCTCGGCGATCGTGAGCGCCGGCCATCCCAGCTCGACCATCGTCGCCCACAACGCCGCCGGGCGATCGCCGCGCTCCACGACCGCGCGCGCCAGCGAGACCGGGCTCTCCTTCGTCAGCACCGCACGGATCGAGTCGCGCAGCTCGTCTTGATCCGTGGTGAATTCGAGTTCCATGACTATGGCTCCCTCGCGGCGGACGGTGGGCCTTCGGCGCGAGAGTGCGCCACTGCGTCCGCACGGGTATGAGTCGGGTCAGGCTACGGGGTCGTTCAGCTCGGCCACCAACGCACGGCGGTCGACCTTCTCGCCGGCGGTGAGGGGGAGCTCGGTACGCACCACGAGCGCTTCGGGCAGCTTGTACGCGGCGACGTGCGGCGCCGCGAACGCGCGCAGCTCGGCGATCGACGGCACGCGTGACGGGTCGCGCGGCACCACGACCGCCACGCCGATCTCGCCCATCACGTCGTCGGGGCGCGGCACGATCGCGACCGCGGCAACGTCCGGATGTGTCGACAGGACGCTCTCGATCTCGACCGGGTACACGTTGTACCCGCCGCGCACGTACATCTCCTTGCTGCGACCGACCAGGCGGAGCCGGCCCCGGTCGTCGATCCAACCGAGGTCGCCGGTGCGCACGTATCCGTCGGCGGTGAACGCGGCCGCGGTCTGCTCGGGATCGCGCCAGTACCCCGACATGACCGCGGGCGAGCGCAGGCACACCTCTCCGACCTCTCCCGCCGGGACCGGTCGGTCGTCGGCGTCGAGCACGGCCAGGTCGACGCTCGGGTGCGGCCGGCCGACACTCACGACCGCGTCGTCGTCGGGATCGTCGAACGCGGTGCCGAGACCGATCCCGGCTTCGGTGCACGAGTAGCGCGTCGCGAGCAACGCGCCGAAGCGGCGGCGCGCTTCCTCGGCGAGGCCCGGGGTCACCGGACCGCCGCCCGCGATGATGTAGCGAACAGTCGAGAGATCGAACGTGTCGAAGTCGGGGTGGCGCAACATCAACGCCAGCTGAGTCGGCACGCCCGCGACCGTCGTCATCTTCTCGCGTGCGAGCAACTCCAGGGCGTCGCCGGCGCGCCAGCGTTGCATGATGAACGTCGTGCCCCCGCGCTGGAGGCTTCCGGGCAGCTTGGTCATGAATCCGAGATGCGCGAACGACGTGCCGCTGAACGAACGCCCGCCGGTGTCCCAGGCGCCGCCGGTGTCGGTCTGGGTGATGAACGCGAGCTGCCGGTTGCCGTAGACCGCACCCTTCGGCATCCCGGTGGTGCCGGAGGTGAAGATGATCGCGACCACGCGATCGGGATCGGCGGGGAGCGGCGGGGGAGCGGCGCCGCGCACCCGTAGACCGTGGAGGACAACGCGCGGATCGTCGGCCGGCGGCATCACCGCGACACCGCCGCCGTAACTGTGCTCGCCCTCGCGCGGGGCCATGATCGTCAGCTTCGGCCCGGCGAGCTTGAGCACCGCGTGCCGTTCGCGCAGTGAGAGCCGGTCGTTGACTCCGGCGGTGACCGCGCCGAGCTTCGCCGCGGCGCAGTACGCGAGCAGGTAGTCGGGGCCGGGCGGGAGCACCAGGCCGACGACGTCGCCTTCGCGAACGCCTTCGCGGGCGAGTCCGGCGGCCACCTCGTCGGAGATGCAATCGACGTCGGCGTACGTGAGCGACCAGCCCAGCTCGGTCACGTAGGCGATACGATCGCCGAAGCGTCGTGCGGCCTCGGCGACAGTCGTGGGGATCATGAGCGAAGCGTACAAGTCGTCGCGCCGGACCGGCGTAGCCCGAGAGGCCGGTGTCCCGGCGCAGGCGCGCGAGCTGCGCGCCCAGGGCCGCAAGACGATGCGGCGGCTGCTCGACGCGGGGATGCGCGTCTTCGCCGACCGCGGCTTCCACGCCGCGCGCGTCGACGACATCGTGCGCGCGGCCCGCACGTCGCACGGCACGTTCTATCTCTACTTCACCAACAAGGAAGATCTGCTGCGTGCGCTCGCGACGGAGTGCGGTCTCGAGATGAGCGGCCTGGCCGAGACGCTCGGCCCGGTCGCGCTCGACGACGCGGGCTACGCGGAGCTGCGCGAGTTCCTCGGGCGGTTCTTCGCGACCTACCGGCGTTACGGGCCCGTCATCCGGGCCTGGATGGAGGGACACGTCGAGGATCGTGCGGTGTCGGCGCTCGGGGTGCGCTCGTTCACCTTGATCGCGAGCGCGTTGGGGCGGCGGATGCGCGAGGCCGGTGGCGTCGGCGACGACGCGTCCATCTCGGCGCTGATGGCCTTGCTCGAACGGTTCGCGTACTTCCTGGTGTCGCGCCGGCTCGACTTCGACAGCGACGCCATGCTCGACACCGTGACGCACATCGTGCACCGCGGCTTCTTCGGCGCCCCGCTGGAGCTCAGCGCCTAGGGCCGGAGCACGTAGCCGGGGAGTTACGGCAGATGCTCGGTCGGGGCCTGCCAACCGGGGGCGGGGACTTCGATCGGGGGCGAGCGGAGCGCGAGGTAGATCGCCTTGCTGGCTCCGAGGAGGGGGATCGCGAGGAGGCCGCCGATCAGGCCGCCGGCTGCGACTCCGACGAGCGCGGCGACCATCGTCGCGGGTGGCGTGAGGCGTACCGCGCGCCCGATGATCATCGGCTGGAGCAGATGGTTCTCGGTCTGCTGGTAGATGAGGAACACGACCAGACAGATCACGCCGGTCACCGCGCTGCGCGTGAGTCCGAGCGCCACGAATGGCACTGCGCCGAGGAAGCCGCCGATCTGGGGGATCGGATTGCAGATCGCGACCCAGATCGCGAGGAGGGGCGCGAGGGGAACGCCGAGACCGATCGACGTGGTGAGCGTGACGACACCCGCGAGCGCGGCAACGAGCAGCGTGCCCGCGATGTAGCGCCCCACCACGTTGTACACGAGCCGGCCGAAGTGGTCGGCGTCGGCTCGTCGGGGCTCGGGGATGATGCGCCGCACGGTGTTCACGAGGAACTCGCCGTCGAGGACGAGCGTGATTGCGAGCAGCAGCGTGAACAGCGCGGCCGCGACACCGTCGGCGATCGTCCCGGCCGCGTCGGCGATCGGTGACGTGTTCACGTTCACGCGGTCGGGCAGGCTGTGGAGCCAGTCTTCGATCTTCTTCGACGCGTCGGCTTGCCGGAGTCGGGGCCCGACGATCGGCAGGTCGCCGAGCTGCTTGACCGTCTTCGGGATCTCCTTGTTGAAGTCACGCACCTGATTGATCGTCGGGACGGTGACGAGCGTGATCGCGGCGACGAGGATCACGGCGGTGGCGACGAGCACCGTCGCGGCCGCGTAGCGCCGGGGCCATCCGGTGCGGCGCCGGAGCGCGTCGACCAGTGGGTTCAACGCCATCGCGATCAGACCCGCGATCGCGGTCGCCGCGAGCGTGCGCGGAATCGACCGCAGCAACCATACGGATATCGCAAGAATCGAGAACGCGATCGCGAGCGGAATCGCCGAGTGAGGGTCGAGATCGACGCGGTCGGTGGCAGCCGGTACGTCGTCGGAGGGTCCGAAGGGTCCGGCGGTCACGTCGGTATCGTACGAGTGGTGACCGACGGTTCCGGGGTATCCCCCGCGCGCGCGTCATCGGTAGGCGTCTCGCACGTGCGCGTGTCGGTTCGGTCGGCGCTCGCGGTGATGTTCCTCCTTGCGCTGACGGTCTTGATGCTCGAGATCGCGCGCGACAGCGAGCGGGTCATTGCGTGGGTGTTGGTGGGGGCCGCGCTCGCGGGCCTCGTGTACCCGGTGGTGGAGTTCGGCGCACGGTGGGTTCCGCGCGGGTTGGTCGTGCTGTTCGTCGTGCTCCTCGGCCTCGGCGCGGTCGGGTTCGTCGGCTACCGGCTCGTCAACGACGTCGCGCAGGAAACGCACTCACTCCAGCGGCTCGCGCCCCGTCGGGCCGCGCAGCTGGAGAAGAACTCCGATCTGCTGCGCCAGCTCCACTTCCGCAAGCGCGTGCAGGGCTTCGTGAACGACATCCCGAAACGTCTCACCGGCGGATCCGCGGCGAAGGTGCTGGAGTCGGCCGCGACCAGCGGGGTCGCGTTCCTCGCGGGGTTGATCCTCACGATCTTCTTCCTCATCTACGGACCGCGCATCTTCCGCAGCGGCCTCGAGCAGATCCACGATCCCGCTCGCCGCCGGCTCGTGGAGCGGGTGCTCACACGCGCGGCGCAGCGCGGCCTCGAGTACGCGCGCATCAAGGTGCTCGAGGCGATCATCGAGGGCCTCATCGCCTACGCGGTCGCGCGCGCGGCCGGGGTGCCGGGCCCCGCCGCGCTCGGCGTGTGGGTGGGGCTGTGGACGCTCCTCCCGGTCGCAGGGGTGCTCGTGGGCGCCACGCCGATCGTGCTGTTCGCGGGCGCGTCGTCGTTGACGCGCGCCGTTGTGGTGGCGCTGGTGTTCGTCGCCATCGGCGTGGCGGAGTTCTTGCTGGGCGCGATCGTGGAGCGCGAGACCCTGCACGTCGGGTCGTTCCTGATCGTGTTCGCCGCGTTCGGCGGCTTGGAGCTCGACGGGCTGACCGGCGCGCTGCTCTGCGTGCTCGGCATCGTCGTGCTCACGGCCATCTTCGACGAGCTGGCTCGTGCGGAAGGAGAGCAGCTCGAAGCGACGTCGGCGCTGGTTATTCCACGCCGAGAATGACGGTGCTGGCCGAGGAGAACCATCCACCGGTTCCGCTGACGCAGCACAGCTTGGCGTTCTCGACCTGACGGCCGTGCGCCTCACCGCGGAGTTGGCGGACCGCCTCCACGAGCAGGAACATGCCGCGCATGCCGGGATGGCAGTGCGAGAGGCCGCCGCCGTCGGTGTTCGTGGGGAGCGCGCCGTCGAGGCGCATGCGCCCGTCGGCGACGAACGGGCCGCCTTCGCCCTTCTTGCAGAACCCGAGGCCCTCGAAGGTCTGCAACACCATCGAGGTGAACGCGTCGTAGATCTGGCAGCAGTCGATCTCTTCGGGCGTGACGCCGGCCCGCTCGAACGCCAGCGGTCCGCTGCGCGCGGCCGGCGACTCCGTGAAGTCTTCCCACTCGCTCATTGTCGTGTGCGACGTCGCTTCGCCGGTGCCGAGCACCCAGACCGGCTTCTTGGCGAGATCGCGGGCGCGCTCCTCGGTGGTGAGCACGACTGCGCCGCCGCCGTCGCTGCGGATGCAGCAGTGGAGCTTGGTGAGCGGGTCCGCGATCATCCGCGAGCTCTGCACCTCGTCGATCGTGATCGGGTCGCGGTAGTAGGCCTCGGGATTGTGCGACGCGTTCCAGCGCGTCGAGACCGCGATCTCGGCGAGCTGCTCGATCGTGGTGCCGAACTCGTACATGTGGCGGCGCGCGGCCATCGCGTACTTGGCGATCAGCGCGTGGCCGAACGGCGTGTCGAACTGCACCGGGCCGCGCCCGCCGAACGAGAGATTGGAGCCCCGGCGGCGGGCTTTCAGGTCGGCCCGCGTCGTGGATCCGTACACGAGCACGACCACTTCGGCGTGGCCGGCCATGATCGCGGCGGTGGCGTGCTCGACCATGAACTCCCACGTGGAGCCGCCCACACCGGTGCCGTCGACCCAGGTGGGCCGCAGGCCGAGGTACTCGCCGATCTCGACCGGTGTGAGCAGGCCGATGCCGCTCGACGCCAGGCCGTCGATGTCGTCCTTGGTGAGGCCGGCGTCGGCGATCGCTCGCGACGCGGCCTGGTAGTGCAGCTCGTACGCGGTGTGCGTGTCGACGCGGCCGATGTCTGACAATGCCGCGCCCACCAGCGCGACCCGCTTCGTTCCTCTCACGCGTTCACCGCAGCTTCCATTCGACCCGCTTGCCCGATGCGAACAGCTCTTGGCCCTCGGCGATGGAGTCCTGGTTCGTGCCCATGGCGACGTACGCGTATCCGAGTCGTACGGCCTCGCGTTGCGGCATCTCCCGGGTCGACCAGAGCGCGCGCACCGTCCCCTCGATGGCCCGCTTCGGTTGCGACGCGATGATCGCCGCCACCTCGTGCGCGCGGGCTGTGAGCTCGGCGCCGGGCACGACTTCGCTCACCATGCCGATCTGGAGGGCACGCGCCGCCGAGAGTCGCTCGTAGTTGCCCATGAGCGAGAGCCGCATGATCTCCTGGAACGGCATGATGCCGGCCATGTGGATCGGCTCGAACGCGGCCACCATCCCGTAGGTCACGTGCGGATCGAAGAACGACGCGTGCTCGGCCGCGATGATGAACTCCGTCTCGCCGAGCATGTAGAACGCGCCGCCGCACGCCATGCCGTTGACTGCCGCGATCACCGGCTTCCACAGGTCGCACGACTTCGGGCCGATGTTGTCGCCGGGGTCGTTGAACATGAACGGCGTGCTGCCGCTGCCGACCACGTTGGGATCGGTGCTCTCGCTGTGCTCGCCGCCCATCTGCTCCATGCGGTCGATGCCGGTGCAGAAGGCCTTCTCGCCGGCGCCGGTGAGCACGATGCAGCGCACGTCGTCGTGACGGCGCAGCGCCCGCCACAGCGTGTGCAGCTCGCGTTGCATCAGCGAGTTGAACGCGTTGTGCACGTCGGGCCGGTTGAGCGTCACGGTCGCGACGCCGTCGGCCTCTTCGTAGGCGATCGTCTCGAACTCGGGGATGACTGCCATGGATCGGTCGGCAGGTCCTCAGGAACGGCGCTGGGCGTCGATGCCGGGGGCTTCGCTGCCGAACGCGTAGCGGTTGAGGATGCGGCCGATGTCGGACGGGTCCCACTGCTTGGCCGAGCCGTCCTTCTCCGTGGAGAGGAACTGCTCGCCCATGGTCCAGCCTTGGTAGAGCGCCAGGTTGTTGCCGACGAGGCGGAGCACCTGCCCGGTGACGTGCAGCGACTCGTCGGACGCGAGCCACACCACGCCCGGCGCCGAGTTGCCGGGGTTCATCGCTTCGAACTCGGTGTAGTCCTCCGGGTTCTTGACGTCGATCTTCATCGCCTGCGCGACCATGCGGGTGGCGCCACCTGGTCCGATGCAGTTGGCGCGCACGCCGTACCGCTTCAGCTCGAGGCTGGCGATGATCGTCATCGCCGCGACCGCGGCCTTCGCGCCGCCGTAGTTGATCTGGCTGGCCTGGCCCTGCAGACCGGCGCTCGACACGGTGTTGATGATCGACGCGCGGGGCTGGCGGCCTTCCTTCGACTCGTTGCGCCAGTACACCGACGCGTGCTGCATCGTGTTGAACGCGCCGTACATGTGGACCTTCACCACCGCGTCGAAGTCCTCGGGGGTCATCGAGAACATCATCTTGTCGCGGAGGATCCCGGCGTTGTTCACCAGCACGTCGAGGCGGCCGAACGCGTCGAGCGCGGTGCCGATGATGTTCTTCGCGCCTTCGTAGTCGGTCACGCTGTCGTAGTTGGCGACGGCCTCGCCGCCGCGCTTGGTGATGACGTCGACCACCTCGTCGGCGGCCCGCTTGTCGGAGCCCTCCCCGGTGACCGACCCGCCGAGGTCGTTGACGACGACCTTGGCGCCGTGCGCAGCGAGCTGTACCGCTTCGCCGCGGCCTACACCATTGCCCGCTCCGGTGACGATCGCCACCTTGCCGTCGAGCATGCCCATTTGCGCGGTCCCCCTCGGTGAAAGAAAACTGACGTGAGCGTCACCGTAGCGCGAGGAGTTCGCGTCTTGCCAAGCCCGGGAACCCAGGTCAAGGCCGCGCGACGACGGCCGGGAGGACCACCACGATGACCGTCGACACAAGTGTGATCGGGAAGCCGACGGGCGCGTGGCGCGTCGTGCTCGACCGGGCGGTGCTCGCGAACTTCGCCAAGTCGGTGGGCGACACGAGCGCCGTGTACCAACGCGAGGAGGCCGCGCGGGCCGCCGGTCTCGCCGCGGTTCCGGCCCCGCCGACCTTCACGTTCGCGGCGCCGTACTGGAGCGCGTTCCGCGCCGACGAGCAGCCGGCCGACCCCACCGGCGGCGCCGGCAACCCGATGCACTCGATCATGGGTGATCTGTTCGCCAAGGGCGCGCTGGTGTTGCACGGCGAGCAGGAGTTCACGTTTCACCGCACTCCCGTGGCCGGCGACGTGCTCGACGGCCTGCAGACGATCACCGACATCTACGAGAAGGAAACCGACAGCGCGCACATGACCTTCGTGGTCATGGAGACGGTGTGGTCCGACGCGGCGCCGGCCGGCCCGAAGCACGGCGAACCGGTCGTGACCGAGCGATTCAACCTCATTGCCCGCCTGAAGAAGTAAGGAACGCGCATGGGACGCCTCCAGGACAAGGTCGCGATCATCACCGGCGCCGGGCAGGGGATCGGCCTCGCGTACGCCGAGCGGTTCCTCGCCGAGGGTGCGAAGGTCGTGGTGGCCGAAGTGGTGGAGGAGCGCGCCGACGGCGCGATGAAGGCACTCGAAGGCAAGGGCGACGCGATCTTCGTCAAGACCGACATCTCCAACCCGGAGTCCGCACAGCAGTGCGTCGACGCGGCCGTCGAAGCCTTCGGCACCGTGCACATCCTCGTGAACAACGCCGCGCTCTACTACGACATCGACAACTTCGACACGAGCTTCGAGTACCTGCAGCGCGTCACCTCGGTCAACCAGCACGGCGCGTGGCTCATGACCCGCGCCGCGGCGCCGGTGATGGCGAAGCAGCACTACGGCCGCGTGATCAACCAGTCGTCGGGGGCGGCGTACGCCTACATGTTCCCCGCGTTCGGCGACGACTTCGGCGGCCTCGGCAACTACAGCTACTCGATCACGAAGTGGGGCATCGTGGGCCTCACGAAGTTCATGGCCGCGCAGCTCGGCAACTGGAACATCACGGTGAACTGCATCGCGCCCGGCGTCACCATGACCGAGGCGACCAAGAAGATCGTGCCCGACATGTACATCCAGGGCATGACCGCGATGACCGCGATGAAGAGCACCCTCGAGCCCGAGGACCTCGCGGGCGCGTGTGTGTTCTTCGCCAGCGACGACGCCAAGTTCGTGACCGGCCAGACCCTGGTGATCGACGGCGGACTGGCCATGCCCGCCTAGCTCGCCAACCGGCGTGAGCTCGGGGTCTGTGAGACCCCCAAGTCACGCCAGTTCGAAGGGGTCGGGCGGGCTATGCCCTCGCGAGGATCTCGCCGTGGAGCACGGCAAACCAACCGTCGGGTTCGGCGGCCCAGTGCCGCCACGCGTCGGCCATCTCTCGGAGCTGCGCTTCGGTGGCCGCGCCGATCTCGACCGCCTGGGTGGCGATCGCCGACTCGGTGACGCGGTCGGCCCAGAGGCCACCCCACCATTCGCGGTCTTCGGGCGTCGCGAAGCACCACGTGGACGCTCCCGCCTGCACGTCGGTGAAGCCGGCGGCGTGCGTCCACGCGAGGAGGAATCGCCCCGCGTTCGGTTCGCCGCGGTTGATGCGCGCGACGGTGTCGTACATCGCGAGCCAGGCATCCAGCACGGGGTCGCCGGGGTACCACGTGAACGCGGCGTAGTCGCTGTCGCGCGCGGCGACGATCCCACCGGGTGTGCACACGCGCCGCATCTCGCGTAGGGCGCGCACCGGGTCGGTGAGGTGCTGGAGCACCTGGTGCGCGTGCACGACGCCGAACGTGTCGTCGGGGAACTCGAGCGCGTAGAGGTCGGCGGTACGGAACTCGACATTGCTCGAGGCGAGGTTGCCGCGCTCGGCGTCGGCGGCTTCGATCGCGGCCGGTGCGACGTCGATGCCGATCACGTGCCCCGGATTCACCCGGTTCGCGAAGTCGAGCGTGATCGTTCCCGGCCCGCAGCCGACGTCGAGGACCGACGTGCCCGGACGGAGATGTGGCATCAGGTACGCGGCCGAGTTCTCGACGGTGCGCCAACGATGCGATCTGAGCACGGCCTCGTGATGGCCGTGCGTGTAGCGCGCGGGTTGCGAGTCGGGCATAGGGGCGTAGGGTAAGGCTCCGATGGCCAGGGGCGCCGACATCGGAGGTTGGGTCGAGACCCGGTTCGAGCCGGTGCTCGACGCGTTCACCGAGAATTTCGACGCGCGGGGTGATGTCGGTGCCGCGGTGTGCGTGTATGTCGACGGGCGCCCCGTGGTCGATCTGTGGGGTGGCACGGCCGACGCCACGACGGGGAAGCCGTGGGCGCCCGATTCCGTCGTGCTCGTGTACTCGTCGACGAAGGGCGTCACGTCGGTGTGCGCCAACCTGCTGATCGAGCGGGGCCGCATCGATCCCGGCGCTCGCGTGGCGGAGTACTGGCCCGAGTTCGCGGCGGCGGGCAAGGGCGAGATCACGGTCGCGCAGCTGATGAGCCATCAGGCGGGCTTGCCGTTCGTCGAGGGCGACTACTCGCTGGCCGAGGTGTTGTCGTGGGACCCGATGGTGCGCGCGCTCGCCGCGCAGGAGCCGGTGTGGGTGCCGGGAACACGGCACGGCTACCACATGCGCACGTTCGGATGGCTCGTGGGCGAGCTCGTTCGCCGGGTCGACGGCCGAACGATCGGGACGTTCTGGAAGGAGGAGATCGCGGAGCCGCTCGGTCTCGACTTCTGGATCGGGCTGCCGGAGTCGGTCGAGCCGCGCGTTGCCCGGCTCGTGCTGCCCAAGGAGGATCTGGCTGCGCTCCTGAGGCAGCTCGGGCCCGGCCTGCTGCTCGCTCGTGTGTTCTCCAACCCGTCGGATCTGTTCGGTTACAACGAGATGTGGAACACGCGGGAGTTGCACGCGGCGGAGTTGCCGTCGTCGAACGGGATCGGCGACGCCCGCTCGTTGGCCCGGCTGTACGCGTCGTGCGTCGGCGAGGTCGACGGTGTGCGGTTGTTGCAGCCGTCGACGATCGCGGCGGCGACGGTCGAGCAGGCGTGCGGCAAGGACGAGGTGCTGATGATCGAGAGCTGCTTCGGGCTCGGATTCATGCTCGGCAAGTCGTTCGGCGCCGCGAATGCACGGTCGGCGTTCGGTCACGCCGGTGCCGGCGGATCGTTGGCGTTCGCAGATCCCGATGCCGGGATCGGCTTCGGCTACGTGATGAACGATCTGCGATTCGATGTCACCGAGGGCGATCCCCGCAGCGAGTCGCTCGTGCGCGCGATGTACGGCTGCCTCGGCTAACGGGCCGACGACGCGCGCCGGTTCGGCACCGCCGGCGCGCCTGCCTGCCAACGCCGTCACGGCGGTGGTCGGTAGGTGGGGTGACGGGGATCGTCGGGCCGGACCATGGGTCGTGGGCCTTCGCCTTCGATGAGTGCCCAGTTGTTTCTGGTTTTGAGGTCGTGGTGGTGTTTGCAGAGGGGATCGAGCTCGTCGAGTCGTGTGCGTTTGGTTTTCGCCCACTCATAGCGGTGGTCGTTTTGGAGGCGTTGGGTGCGGGTGCAGCCCAACACGGTGCAGGCGGCGGACTTCAACCACAGCGCGACTTGTTGGGCGACGGTGGCGGAGCGGCCGAGGTGGGTGACGTTGGCGACGTCGACGCCTTTGGTGATCACGAGTTTCAAGATCGCGTCGCCCGACAGCTCCCGCGCGACCGAGACCGGGATCGGTCCGAGGCCGACGATCTCGCACACCTCGTCACCGACGACTGACCCGCGCCGCAGGGCCGTGTGATCGATGCGGATGA
>Ga0265338_10004355_pt1 | contig 19163 bp, 16 predicted proteins | sample 42126metaG_FD_193579 | JGI IMG/M metagenome (GOLD analysis project Ga0265338, IMG submission 193579) | Rhizosphere microbial communities from Carex aquatilis grown in University of Washington, Seatle, WA, United States - 4-21-26 metaG | ecosystem: Host-associated > Plants > Roots > Rhizosphere...
CCGCGCGAGGGCAGCGACGTAGCGGCCGATCGAGGGTGCGTTCCGCCAGCGCCGGTTCTCGATTGTGCTGACCGCGCCCACGCCGATCCCGAGGTAGTCCCGCCCGAGCCAGTAGCCGAGGTTGTGCTTGGCCCGCAGGTCGACGCCGCCGGCGTCATTTGACTGCACCCGGCAGAAGTTGGCGGTCTCGTACCAGCGGTAGCCCGCGGCGCTCAGCGTCTCGACGACGCGCTCGAAGTAGGACTCCATCGACTCGGCCTGGCGTTCCAGCTCGTCCCCGTGGGCGTGCGTGAAGCGGGTGCCCGGCTTGGCCTCCAGCTCGTACGCGGAGATGTGCTCGGGCTCGAGCGCCAGGGCCTCGGCGAGGTCGCGTGCGAGGTCGGCGGGCTCCTGGCCCGGGATGCCGTAGATGAGGTCGAGCGAGATGTTGCCAATTTCGGCATCACGCAGACGATAGAAGGCGCGCCGGACGTCGTCAGGCTGGGCAACACGGTCGAGTGTCCGAAGCAGACGTGACGAGAACGTCTGGGCACCGAGCGAGACACGGTCGACGCCGCAGCCGGCGAGCAGCGCGGCCAGCTCGGGCGTGACCGTCTCGGGATTCGCCTCGACCGTCACCTCGCGGGCAGCGGGAAGCGACCTCAACAGGTGCTCGAGCGCCTGCGGCTCGGTGAGCGTCGGCGTGCCGCCGCCGAGGTAGACGCTCTCGAGCTCGCCCGCGAGCAGCGGGCGTTCGAGCTCGAGCTCCCGCAACAGCGCGTCGACGTAGCCCCCGTGCTCGCCGTCGCGGCCGACGACCGTGACGAAGTCGCAGTAGCCGCAGCGCGAGGAGCAGAACGGCAGGTGAACGTAGAGGTGACGGGCGCCGTTCACGAGCTGACGCGGCGCGGCCGCGCGACGAGCTCGCCACCGCAGTTCGGACAGACCCCGTCCATCGCCTCGGTGCACGCGACGCAGAACGTGCACTCGAAGGAGCAGATGCGCACGTCGCCGTCGGCCGCGAGCGGAGCGTCGCAGCGTTCACACACGGTGCGCATCTCCAGGGCCATCGCTACCTCTTCGCAGGCTCGTTCAGGTTCAGCACGGCGAGGAATGCCTCCTGCGGCACCTCGACGCCGCCGACGCTCTTCATTCGCTTCTTGCCCTTCTTCTGCTTCTCGAGCAGCTTGCGTTTGCGCGTGATGTCGCCGCCGTAGCACTTGGCGAGCACGTCCTTGCGGCGCGCCTTCACCGTCTCGCGCGCGATGATCCGCGCACCGATCGCCGCCTGGATCGCGACGTCGAACATCTGGCGCGGGATCTCCTCGCGCAGCTTCTCGACGAGCAGCTTGCCGCGCTCGTAGGCGAAGTCGCGATGGATGATCAGCGACAGCGCGTCGACGGGCTCGCCGCCGACGAGGATGTCGACACGCGCGAGGTTGCCCGGCCGGAAACCGGTGATGTCGTAGTCGAAGCTCGCGTAGCCGCGCGTGCGCGACTTCAGCTGGTCGTAGTAGTCGAGGACGATCTCGCCGAGCGGCATCTCGTAGGTCAGGTGAACGCGCTCGGGCGAGAGGTACTCCATGTGGTCGAACTTGCCGCGTCGGTCGTTGTTGAGCTCCATCACGGCGCCGACGAACTCCTTGGGGACGATGATCGAGGCCCTGATGTATGGCTCCTCGACCTCCTCGACCGCCTCGGGCAGGTCGGACGGGACGTGCACCTCGGTCCACTCGCCGTTCATCGGGCGGACGCGGTAGGCGACGTTGGGCGCGGTCACGAGCAGGTCGAGGTCGAACTCGCGCTCGAGGCGCTCCCGCACGATCTCCATGTGCAGCAGGCCGAGGAAGCCGCACCGGAAGCCGAAGCCGAGCGCCTGCGACGTCTCGGGCTCGTAGAAGAGGGCTGCGTCGTTCAGCTTCAAGCGCTCGAGCGCGTCACGCAACTCGGGGTACTGGTCGGAGTCGGTCGGGAACAGACCCGCAAACACCATCGGCTTGACGTCCTTGTACCCGGGGAGCGCTTCCGTCGCGCCGTTACGGTCGGTAGTGAGCGTGTCGCCGACGCGCAGCTCCGAGACATCCTTCAAGCCGGTGATCACGTACCCGACCTCGCCCGCGCTGAGCTCCTTGACGGGACGATTGCCCGGTGACATGAAACCGATCTCCTGCGCCTCGAAGCGGGTGCCGAGCGCCATCGCCTTCAGCCACTCGCGGGGGCGCAGCACGCCGTCGATCACACGGACAAACGCGACGACGCCGCGGTACTGGTCGTAGGACGAGTCGAAGATCAGCGCGCGCGCCGGCGCGTCGAGATCTCCGCTTGGAGCCGGGATCCGCTCGACGATCGCGTCGAGCACGTCGGCTACCCCCTGCCCCGTCTTCGCGGAGATGCGCAGGACGTTCTCAGGATCGTCGCCGATCAGGTCGGCGACCTCGGCGGAGGCGCCGTCGGGGTCGGCGGCAGGGAGGTCGATCTTGTTGACCACCGGGACGATGTCGAGGTTGTTCTCGATCGCGAGGTAGGCATTCGCAAGCGTCTGGGCCTCGATCCCCTGCGCGGCGTCGACGACGAGCAGCGCACCCTCGCAGGCCTGCAGCGAGCGCGAGACCTCGTAGGTGAAGTCGACGTGACCCGGAGTGTCGATCAGGTTGAGCTCGTGGCCCTTCCAGGCGACCCGCACGGCCTGGGCCTTGATCGTGATCCCGCGCTCGCGCTCGAGGTCCATGGAGTCGAGCAGCTGGTCTCGCATATCGCGCGCGGCGACCGTCTCCGTCAGCTGGAGAATGCGATCCGCGAGCGTCGACTTGCCATGGTCGATGTGCGCGATGATCGAAAAGTTGCGGATGTGCTGCTGGTCCATGGGTGCTCAGCCGCGACGCATGCGGCTGCGCAAGGAGAGTAGCGTTTGCAACTCGCGTACACGCAGCGCGCGACAGGCAGCGAAGTAGGCCAGAACGGCCGCCGTGAGGGCCGGCAGCACCGAGAGCAGCTGGCCGCCGAGCGAGCGCCCGGCCGCCGAGTCGAGCCCCTTCCAGACCGCGAAGGCGACGCCGGCCGCGACGAGCGAGGCGGCGACGACGCGAAGAAACGACGAGAGCACCGCCCGGAAGTCGATCCGCTCGAGGCTACGGCGGAGGTAGATCAGCAGCGCTGCGGTGCCGGCGATGTTGACGATCGACGTCGCGAGCGGAATCCCCCAGATCCCAAGCGGCGAGAACGAGACGTCGAGAATCGCGTTGAGGAACAGGTTCCCGAACGCGATCGCCGTCGGGACCCAGTTCTCCTGCAGGCTGAAGAACGTCCGGTTCAGCATCAGCATCGTGCCGTTGAAGGAGAGGCCGAGCGTCAGCGCCGCGAGGCACGCCGCCACCGCAGAGGTCTGCCCGGCGGTGAACGCGCCACGCTGGTAGAGGAGACGGGTCAGCGGCACGGCGAGCACCGCGAGCACCATGCTGGCAGGCACGAGCAGGAACGAGATCTGCCGCAGCCCGAGCGCGGTGGTGGCGCGGACGCCGTCGAGGTCACGGCGCGAGGCGAAGCGCGACAGCGTCGGGAAGAGCACGGTCGCGATCGCGACGGAGAAGACGCCCTGCGGAAGCATGTAGATCCGGAAGGCGCCGTCGATCGTGGACGGGGCGTTTCGGCTGACGAGCCAGCCGCCGATCACGCCGTCGATCAGCGCGTTGACGTTGATCAGCCCCAGGCCGAGCGTGACGGGCAGCATCAGCTTGAAGACGCGCTTGACGGCTGGGTCACGCCAGTCGATCACCATCTGCAGCCGCCCGTCGAGGCCGCGCAGCCACGGGATCGGGAGCAGAACCTGCACGACCGTCCCGGCGAGAATCGAGCCGGCGTAGACATACAGCTTGTGATCCGTGCCGTGCACGTGCGGAGTACCGAAGACGAGGCCGGCGACGATCACGAGGTTCCAGGCAACCGGTGTCAACGCGGGAATCGAGAACTCGTCGTAGGTGTTGAGGACCCCGACGACGATCCCCGAGACGCCGAGCAGCGCGACGATCGGGAAGAGGACCTGCGAGAGGCCGATCAGCAGCGGCTGGTAGTGCGGGTAGAGCGGCGGCATCAACCACTGCGCGAGCAGGGCGAAGATCGCCGAGACCGCACCGAGGCCGAGCAGCGTCAGCCAGAACATCGTCGAGGCGACGCGCCAGGCCCGCTTGCGCTCGCCCTTCTCGATCAGGTCGCTGAAGACCGGGACGAACGCCGAGGAGAGTGCCGAGTCGGCGACGAGCGCGCGGATCGTGTTCGGGACGAGGAACGCGATCTGGAACGCATTTACAGGGCCGGTCGTGCCGAAGTAGTTCTTGGCCACGATCTCCCGGAAGAGCCCCAGCACACGCGAAATCCCGGTCGCTACCGAGAAGATCGCGGTCGAGACGGCAAGCTGGCGGACCGGCCGCTCACCGACCGGGGCGGCCGCGGGGTCCGCGAACTCGCCCGGGCCCGTCGTCTCGTCGTCGTCGGCCACTGAGCGCGAACGTTACGCGGGCGGGCGGTCGCTTCGAGGTGCCTGCTACCCTTCGCGCGCCCGCATGCCGAACATCAAGCAACAGAAAAAGCGCGTCCGCACAGCCGCCGAAGAGCGGCTCGAGAACCTGCGCTTCCGCTCGACGATCAAGACGCTCGCCAAGCGCCTGGCCACGACGGCAGAGGCCGGCGATGCCCCTGCGACCGAGGAGGAGCACCGCGCCCTGGTCAAGCTGATCGACCGCGCGGTCGCCAAGGGCGCACTGCACCGGAACGCCGGCGCGCGCAAGAAGTCGCAGGCCGCGAAGCTCGCAGCCGGCACCGGCGCCGACTCCTAGCGCTCCTCCGCCCGCCGCTCAGGCAGGCACGGTGATCTCGACGAGCGCCCGCTCGAGCTCCAGCTCGTTCGGAAGCCGTGAGCCGCCTTTCAGCGCCAGGTCGAGCTCGGCGAGGCGAATCAGTGCGCTGTCGAGCTCGTCCGCGCTGTAGTTGCGCACCTGCGCGAAGAGCTTCTGCGCGGGGAACGGATGCCGCATGCCGAGGAGCGGCGCTGCTTCCTGCGGCGTCATGCCTTGCTCGTCGAGCCGGTGCGCGGTGCGCGCGCGTCGCACATGGGTCGTGAGGCTCCCGACGAGGCGCGGGATCGTCCGCGAGACCGGGTCGCCCGTCCGGTCGAGCATGTGCTCGGCGGCCCGGAGCACACCGCCGACATCGCGCGCGCCCCAGGCGTCCGTGAGCTCCCAGGGTGGCGACCCGGCGCGGGGCGCGACGAGCGCCTCGACGTCGGCCTCCGTCACTTCGGCCCCGTTCGCCCAGGTGGCGATCTTGTCGACCTCACCCGCGAGCTCGTAGAGGTCGTCTCCGACCAGGTCGGCGAGCAGACGGCACGCCTCGGGCTCGACCTTCGTGTTCTGCAGCTTGAACTGCTCGGCGATCCACTTGGCGACGGCCTTCATCAACACGTCCCAGATCAGGAGCTCGCCCTTCCCGGCGACGACCGCCTTGGCGAGCGGCGAGTCCTTCTTCAGCTCCCCGCCGACGAGCGCCAGCGTCGTTCCCGGGGCCGGCGCCTTCAGGTAGTCGGCGACCGCCTTCGCGTCGGGTGCCTTCCACGCTTCGACGCCTTCGACGACCACGAGCCGCGTGCCCGCGCCGAAGAGGCCCATCACATTGCAGGAGGCGACGGCGTCGTCCCCGGTGGTCTCCGCCGCGTGCAGCAGCTCGATCGCGTCGTGGTCGAACCGGCTACGCAGCCGGACGACCGCGCGGTCGACCTTGGGCCGGTCGCCACCCGCGATCAGATAGGCCGGCTTGAGCTCGTCCGCCATCTCCGCCAAGCATAGGCGGCGACCATGAGTGACCCGGCCGCAGCCAGCGCCGCGCCGGGCCCGCGCGCCTGGGCAGCCGGGATCGCCGCGACGGAGCGGGCGCAGAGCGCGATGTAGGCGGCGACCCAGCCGTTCAGCCACGCCAGCCCGACCGCGAGCGGCGGCGCGACCGGGTCGACCGCGGCGGCGGCGAACGCCAGCCCGAGGAGCGGCCCGACGGCGGGCTCGACGAGCGCGTTCGCGAGGATCCCGAGCAGCGGCACCGCGCCGAACTGCAGCCAGAGGATCGGCGCCGTCGCGACGCTGCACGCGGCCGAGACCGCCACCGCGCCACCGAGCCAGGCCGGCACCGGATAGCCCTCGAGCAGGCGCAGGAGCGGCCCGACGGCCAGGAAGATCGCGACCACCGCGGCGAACGAGAGCTGGAACCCCGCGTCGTAGAGCGTGTACGGGTTCCATGCGAGCAGAACGACCGCCGCGAGCAGCAGCACGTGCCACGGGTCTCGCTCGCGTGCGGCGAGCCACGCCACCGAGACGGCAGCCCCCGAGACCGCGGCGCGAATCACCGACGGCTGCGGTCCGACCGCGAGCACGTACCCGCCGATCGCCGACAGCGCGCCGACGTGTGCCCACGCCCGCGGGATGCCGAGCAGCAGCGCCAGGCCGAGCACACCGGCCGCGAGCAACACGACGTTCTGGCCGCTGACCGCCAGCAGGTGATAGAGCCCCGAGCGCCGGAAGGCGTTCTTCAGGCCGGGCGTCAGCCCGTTGTCGTCGCCGAGCAGCACGCCTTCGACGAGCGCGCGGCGTTCTCCCGCGAGGCCGGGTGCCGAGGCTCCGCGCAGCCAGCGGCGCACGCGGTCGCCCGCTCCGCCGACGCCGCCCCGCTTCCCGGTCACCGTCCACTCGTCGACCTTCAGGACGACGTGGACGCCTTGCCGGCGCAGCCAGGTGCGCTCGTCGAAGCCGTGCCCTGTCGTTGAAGAATCAGCTCCGCGCGGGAGCTGCACGGTCGCGAGCAGGCTCACGCGGGCGCCCTGGGGCGGCGCCCGGCCGAGCGGCAGCTCGAGCTGTACCGGCTCGTGGACGCGCCGCGCGCCGAACGCGCTCACGCGTGCGAAGACACGCTGCTCGAACATCCCCACGCGTGGCTCGGCGGTGATCACCGCCGTGACCCGCGCAGCACGGCCGACGTCGGCGAGGAGCGGGCTGCGGTCGAGCGCCTCGAGCCGCGCGCTGCCCCACCACCAACCGGCGACGACGACAGCGAACGCCCCGAGCGCCAGCGCGCCGGAGCGCGGCGCTGCGGCGAGCACGAGCAGCGCCGCCAGGGCGGCGGGCCACCACGCCCCCAACGAGACCCGCACGACGTCGGAGAGAGCGAGGCCGAGGACGGCCGCCCCAGCGACGACATGGGCGGGCAGGACGCGCGTCACGGCACGACCAGCCCCTGCAGCTCGGCGATCCGCGCGGGGCCGATGCCGGGAATCGCGTCGAGCCCGTCGACCGAGGTGAACGCTCCGTGCTGCTGGCGGTAGTCGACGATCTTCTGCGCGGTCACCGGGCCGATCCCCGGCAGGGTGTCGAGCTGCTCGGCGGTCGCGGAGCTGAGCGAGACGGGACCTGTAGTCGCCCCGCCGGCGGCCGCGCCCGCCACCGCGGCGCCACGCTCCGGCACCAGCACCTGTTCGCCGTCGACGACGAGCGCCGCGAAGTTGACCCCGCTTCGCTCGGCCCGCCGCGTCAGCCCGCCGGCCCGCGCGACCGCGTCGGCGACGCGCGCGCCCTTCGCCAGGTGGACGAGCCCAGGACGGCGAACCGCGCCTGCGACGTCGACGACGAGCGCGGGCGCCGCGGCGGCCGCGTGCACACCCGGCGAGGCCGGCACGATCGGCGCCACCCGCAGCGCACCGGGCGCGGGCCCTGCGGCGGCGACATGCCGCCAGACGACGACCAGCACGACGAGCGCAAGCAACGCGACGGCGACGAGCCGCCGCGCCGGCACATCAAGGCGAAACACAGGCACGAGGCAACCGTGCCGGGCGAAACGTCACGCGTGGGAAACGCGAGTGCGCCAAAATCGCAACAACGCACGGGGCGCCCCCGCGCCGAAGAGCTAGACGACGATGTTGACGAGCTTGTCCGGCACGACGATCACGCGCTTCTCCTCGCCGTTCAGATGCGCCTGCACGCGCTCGGACGCCTTCGCGCGCACGACGAGCTCGTCGTCCGAGAGCCCGGCGGGCACCTGGATGCGGTCGCGCACCTTGCCGTTCACCTGCAGCACGAGCTCGATCGTGTCGCTCTGGAGCATCGCCTCGTCGTAGGTCGGCCAGGACGTCTCCCACAACCGCTCGTGGCCGAGCACGCCCCACAGTTCCTCCGCCACGTGCGGCGTGTACGGCTGCAGCAAAGAGACGGCCGTCTCGGCCGCGAAGCGGGCGGCGGGATCGTCCGGCGACTTCGACAACTCGTTGACGAGCTCCATCACGGCGGAGATCGGTGTGTTGAAGACGAACCGCCGGTCGATGTCGTCGGAGACGCGCGCGATCGTCTCGTGCGCCTTGCGCGCGAGCGGCGTGTCCACCGCGGCCGGGGACGGAGGCTGCGCAACGGCGTCTTGCACGACACGCCACAGCCGCCGGATGAAGCGCACCGTCGCCTCGATCCCGTCCGGCGTCCAGTCGATGTCCTGGTCGGCGGGGCCCTGGAAGAGGATGTAGATGCGGATCGCGTCTGCGCCGAACATGTCGATCAGCTCGTTCGGTGAGACGCCGCCCTGCGACTTCGACATGCGCTTGCCGCCGAGCTTGACCCAGCCCTGGTGGAACAGGCGCTGGAACGGCTCGCGAAAGCCGAGCATCCCGAGGTCGTTCATCGCCTTGACGAAGAAGCGCGAATAGAGCAGATGGCCCTTCGCGTGGTCGATGCCGCCGATGTACTGGTCGATCGGCATCCAGTAGTCGGCGATCGCACGGTCGAACGGCGCGTGGTCGTTGTGCGGGTCGGTGTAGCGCAGGAAGTACCACGACGAATCGACGAACGTGTCCATCGTGTCGGCCTCGCGCCGGCCGGGGCCGCCGCAGGATGGGCACGACACGTTCATGAACTCCTCGTTGGTCGCGAGCGGCGGCTGCCCCTTCGGCCGGTAGTCGTCCACCTCGGGCAGCAGCACCGGCAGCTCCGCCTCGGGAACCGGCACGACGCCGCAATCGCCGCAGTAGACGACCGGGATCGGACAGCCCCAGTAGCGCTGGCGCGAGAAGCTCCAGTCGCGCAGCCGGTAGTTGATCGACGGCTTCGCGCGCCCGTGCGCGCTCAGCAACTCGACGATCGCGCGCTTCGCAACCTCAAAACCCAAACCGTCGAACTCGCCCGAGTTGATCAGCTTCCCGTCGTCGTCGATCACCGGGACGATCGGCAGGTCGAACGTCTCCGCGAACTCGCGGTCGCGCTCGTCGTGCGCAGGGACGGCCATGATCGCGCCGGTGCCGTACTCCATCAGCACGTAGTCGGAGACCCAGATCGGGATCTGCACGCCGTTGACCGGGTTCGTCGCGTACCGGCCCGTGAAGATGCCCGTCTTCGCGCGCTGCTCGCGCTCCTCCGTCGGCCGGACGGCTGCGACGCGCGCATACGCGGTCACCTCATCCGAGTCGCTCAGCTGCGCGACGAGCGGCGACTCGGGTGCGACGACGAAGAACGTCGCGCCGAAGAGCGTGTCGGGGCGCGTCGTGAAGACCGGGATGTCGATGTCGAGCTCGTCGACGCGGAAGAGCACCTCGGCGCCCTCGGAACGGCCGATCCAGCTCGTCTGGATCTTCTTCGTGCGCTCGGGCCAGTCGATCGTCGCCAGGTCCGCGAGCAGCGCGTCGGTGTACGCCGTGATCTTGAAGAACCACTGCGCCATGTTCCGCACCTCGACGACGAAGCCGCAGCGCCAGCAGCGGCCGTCGACGACGTGCTCGTTCGCGAGCACCGTCTGGTCGTTCGGGCACCAGTTGACGGGCGCCTCCTTGCGGTAGGCGAGCCCGTGCTCGAGGAACTTCAGGAACAGCCACTGCGTCCACCGGTAATACGAAGGTTCATGAGCACTGACCTCACGCTGCCAGTCGATCGCCCAACCCATGCGGCGCATCTGGACGCGGATCGCCTCCATGTTGCGCTCGGTGATCTCCAGCGGGTGGCCGCCGTCCTTGATCGCGGCGTTCTCGGCCGGCAGCCCGAAGGAGTCGAAGCCCATCGGCCGCAGCACGGTGAAGCCGTGGCGGCGGCGGAAGTGCGTGACGACGTCCCCGAGCGTGTAGTTGAGGACGTGCCCCATGTGCAGGCTGCCCGACGGGTACGGGAGCATCTCGAGCATGTAGAAGTGCTCGTCGGGCGCGTCACCCGGCTCGGGGTTGTCGACGTGGAACGCCTGCTCGGCGTCCCAGATCGACTGCCACTTCCGCTCGATTGTCTTGGCGTCGTACCTCTCCACAGTGCTCCTCAGAGACGAAAAAGCCTCTCGAACGAGAGGCCGTGGGGAAGCTGCGCGGCTTTCGCCGCGGATTCCCTAGCTTCACGTAAGCAGCAGTTCCACAGGGCACATCTTAGCCACGGCGCCGCGAGGGCCACCAGTTCCAGTCGCCGAGGAGCGCCATCAGGCTCGGGACGAGCAGCGCGCGGACGAGCGTCGCGTCGATCGCGACGGCGAGCGCGATCCCGATCCCCACCTCCTTGACGATCACGATCGACGACGTCGCGAACGAACCGACCGCCACGCAGAAGAGCAGCGCCGCAGAGGTGACGACCCGCCCGGTCCGCTCGAGCCCGAGTGCGACCGCCTCCCTGTTCTCGAGGCCGTCGTCGTGCGCCTCCTTGATCCGCGAGAGCAGAAAGACGCCGTAGTCGGTCGCGAGCCCGAAGGCGATCGCGAAGAGCAGCGCCGGTTGCGTCAGGTCGAGGGCGCCCTGGCTGCGGTAGTTCAGCAGGCCCTGCAGGCGCCCGTCCTGGAAGATCAGGACGACGAGCCCAAACGCCGCCGAGAGACCGAGTGTGTTCATCAGCAGCGACTTGAGCGGCAGCACGAGCGAGCGCGTGACGGCGAAGAGCAGCCCGAAGGTGACGAGCGCGAGCACGCCGAGCGCAACCGGCAGGTGCCGCACGAGACTCGCGGCGGTGTCGAGGTACCACGCGGTGCGGCCCGAGACCGCGACGTGCGGGAGCCGGCGGATGTCGCGCACGAGCGTCTTCGTCGGCGCGCTCATCGCGGACGCGCGCGGCACGACCTCGATGTCCCAGAGCCGCGCGCCGAGCCGTTGCGGCGGTGGGACCGTCGCGATTCCCGGCAGCGCGCGAATCGCGGCGACCGTCGGCGCCGGATCGGCAACGGTGGCGGCGATGTGGATCGGCGAGTCCGCGCCCGGCGGGAAGTGCGCGCGCAGTGCATCCTCGGCGGCGCGCGCGTGCGCGCTCGGCGGCAGGACGCTCGCGTCGACGCCGATGAAGCGCACGCCGAGGAACGGCAGGCCGAGCGCGATCAGCGCCGTTGCCGACGCGAGCGCGATCGGCAGCGGATGTCGCATCACCCAGTGCGCGAAGCGGTACCAGCCGCCGTGCTCGTCGGGCCGCGCGGCGCGTTCGGCGGCGCGTTGCCAGCGCGCCGGGGCGAACGCGTTCACATGCTCGCCGAGCAGCGCGAAGAGCGCGGGAAGAACAGTCAGCGCGACGAGCCCGGCCAGCGGCGCGACGATCAGCCCGCCGAACGCCATCGAGCGCAGGAACCCGAGCGGGAATGCGAGCAGCGAGCCGAACGCCGCGGCAACCGTGATCGCGCTGAACGCGACCGTCCGCCCGGCGGTCTCGAGCGTCGTGCGCAACGCCTCAAGGCCCGGCCCGTGGCGCACCAGCTCCTCTCGATAGCGCGAGAGGAGCAGCAGGCTGTAGTCGATCGCGAGGCCGAGGCCCGCGCCGGTGACGAGGTTGAGCGCGAAGACGGAGATCGGCCGCACGTCGTTCGCCGCGCGGATCAGTGCGAGCGTCGTCACGATCGACAGGCCGCCCGCGAGCAGCGGCAGCGCCGCCGCCACCACGCCGCGGAAGACCCAGAGCGCGAGCAGGAAGAGCAGCGGGAACGCGATCAGCTCGGCGCGGAAGAGATCGTGCTCGGACTGGGCGCGCACCTCTTCGTTCGCGACCGCCGTCCCGCCGACCTCGCCCGGCAGTGTGGCGGCGAGCCGCTTCGCGGCGGCGGCATGCTCGCCCGTGCCGGCGTGGAACGACGCGGTGACGAGCACGAAGCGCCCGTCGGGCGAGACCGCGGCGCGCGGCTGGACGACCGCGATCGACGGCTCGTGGCGCAGCCGCGTCGCCGCGACCGCGGCCTGCGCGGGGGTCGCCACCACGAGGATCGACGGGCCGGGGACGATCCCGGCCGCATTCGAGAGCAGCTGCAACGTCCGGAAGCTCTCCGAGGACGGATCCTGGAAGTCGTCGTCGCTCGAGCTGAGGTGATGTGCCGCCGAGGCGCCGAAGACTGCTGCCACGGCGGCGACCGCGACGGCGAGCACGAGGATCGTGCGTGGACGGCGTGCGGTGAGGTCGGCGAGTGCTCGAAGCATCGCCCGGCAGCGTAAGGCGAGCGAGAGAGGCGCCGCATGCGCACAATGCACCGACGTGAACCCGCTCGACCTCTTCCCCGACACCACGGCCGTCGATGACGGCGAGCTCGTCCTGGGCGGCGCCCGGGCGACCGACCTCGCGCGCGAGTTCGGCACGCCGCTCGTCGTCTACGACGAGCAGACGCTGCGCAACCAGGCGCGCGCGTACGCCGCGGCGGCCCCCGGCGCGCTCGTCGCCTACGGCACGAAGGCGTTCCCGTCGATCGCCGTCTTGAAGCTCTTCCTCGAGGAGGGGCTCGGCGCCGACGTCTCGACCACGGGCGAGCTCGAGTTCGCGCTGCGGGCCGGTGTGCCCGGCGAGCGCCTCGTGATCCACGGCAACAACAAGGAGGACGAGCTGCTGCACCGGTCGATCGAGGTGGGCGCACTGATCGTGATCGACTCGCTCGACGAGCTCGAGCGCGCGCAGGCCGCCGGCGGCGCGCACTTCCTCATCCGCGTCACGCCGGGCATCGAGGCGGACACGCACGAGGCGATCAAGACCGCTCACCACGGCTCGAAGTTCGGCCTGCCGCCCGAGGACGCCGTCGAGGCGATTCGCCGCGCGCCGGAGACGGAGGGCCTACACGTCCACGTCGGCTCGCAGCTGATGCATTTCGGCGCGTCGCTGATGACTGTCGACTGGATCGCCCAGTTCGCCGCGCGCCTCCGCGCCGACCTCGACTGGACGCCACGCGTCATCGATCTCGGCGGCGGCCTCGGCGCCCGCCACGTGCTGGAAGAGCCGGCGTTCACGATCGCCGAGTTCGTCGGCGGGCTCGTCGGCGAGGTCCAGCGCTCCTTCCACCTGCAGGGGCTGCCGCCCGCGCAGCTGATCCTCGAGCCCGGTCGTTCGCTCGTCTCACGCGCGGGAGTGACGCTCTACACCATCGGGAACGTCAAGCGCGCGAGCGCGGCGACGACCTACGTGACGGTCGACGGCGGCATGTCCGACAACCCGCGCCCTGCGATGTACAACGCGCGCTACACGGCGCTCCTCGCAGGTCGCGCCGACGCGGTCCCCGACGACGCCTACACCGTTGCCGGCAAGCATTGTGAGTCGGGCGACGTGCTGATCGAGCGCGTCGAGCTCCCGACGCCGAAGCGCGGCGACGTGCTCGCGGTGCCGGTGACCGGCGCGTACACGCTGGCGATGTCGTCGACCTACAACGCGGTGCCGCGCCCGGCCGCCGTGCTCGTCACCGACGGCAACGCACGCGTGATCCGGCGGCGTGAGACCGTCGACGACCTGCTCGCGCTCGAAGCCTGAGCGGCTACCAGACGCGGTAGGACGCGCGGGACAGAAAAAGCCCGTGACCCGCGCGGGTCGTGCACGTCAGCCCGGCCATGCGCGACGTGCACGTGAAGGAGCCGTGGCGCCAGACGTGCCCGTAGGCGAGCGTCACGTAGCGCACCGGCCCCATCACGAGGACGCCGCCACTGCACGTGATCGCCCCCTTGCCCGAGGGCGTCAGCTCGAAGCCGTGCCAGTCGAGACTCGTCGGCGGGGCGCTGCAGCGCGCCTGCAGACGCGCCCGATACGACGACTGCGCGATGTCGCAGTGCAGCGCAACGGACGTCGCGGCGCACGTGATGTTGTGCGACGGCGTGCGCACCCCCGGCAACGGCGCCGCGACGGCGAAGCCGACGAGCACGACGGCGAGTCCCTTCATCCGCCGACCCTACATACGCGTGCTGAGCGCGAGCACGTTTGCGACGAACGGCTTCGTCACCTTGTACAAGCCGTAGTGCTCCACCGCGAGCTCGCCCTCGTACCAGCCCGCGAGCGCGAGGCGTGTGTCGCCGTTGAACACCTGCAGCAGGTGCTTCAGGTAGAGGACACCCACCTCGATGTCACCGTCGACGGTGTGCGCGATCGGGTGACCGGCGAGCACCCTCTCGACGTACTTGCGCGTCGACGGCAGCGTCTGGAGGACGCCGCGCGCGCCCGCGCTCGAGACGATGCGCGTCTGGAAGCCGGACTCCATCCAGGCGAGCGCACGCACGAGATGAGGATCGACCCCGAGGCGCGCCGACCATGCATCGAGCATTGAGCGAACGTCGGCGCGCGAGGAGACGAGGCCGGCGGTCGCCACCGGCAGGCGCAGCCGCTGGCCGATGACGATCGGCTGCGCGGGATCGATCCGATTTGCGCGTGCGAGCTCGGCAACGGTCGTGCCGTGGCTCGCCGCGATCGCGGTGAGCGTGTCGCCGACCCGCACGACGTGCACGACCGCCGCGACGACGACAACCTTGTGGACGCGAACCGGCACGCGGTCGCGCCGCACGATCGTCGCCAGCGTGCGCGGGCCGACGATCGCGTCCACGTTCAGGTGCATCAGCCGCTGGTAGCGACGGAGCGCAGCAGCCGTCTGCTTGCCGAGGTAGCCGTCGAGGGCACCCGAGTAGACACCGCGCCGCGTGAGCAGGAACTGGAGCACCGACACGTCCCAGCCGAAGTCGCCGCGCTTCAACAGGCGCGCACCGAAGAGCGGCTCGCCGAGCGGCCCGAGCGCCAGGCGCGTCCGCGTGGTCGCGGCGCCGACCGGCAGCCCGTGCTGCCGCTGGAAGGCGTGCACGGCTGCCGCGGTGCGCGGGCCCGCGATGCCGTCGATCTGCGAGAGATACAGCCCGTGCGCGCGCAGCGCGACTTGCAGACCGGCGATTTGCGGATTGACGCCGGCGTGAACCGCCGGAGTGGCCGCCAACACTCCGGTGAGGCAGATGAGCGCAATGCAGCGGCGCACGAGACGGGACCCTTCGTCCCGCCCTCCAGCGGTCCTGCCCTGTTTTACGTGCCCTTCACATTGGCCGCGACCGCCGCCGCGGCGGCGATGGGATCGCCCTCGAGTCGCAGCACGTCGGCGTCGACCGGAGGCCAGCTGCCGGCGAGCGCAAGCGGCGCCGAGGCCGAGATCGTCTCGAACGGCGCCGACGCGAGCTCCGCCAGCGGCCGCGAGCTCGACAGCACGACCAGGTCGGGCCGCTGCGCTACGGCGACCGCGGCCGTCACTGCGAAGGGCGTGTCGCTGCCGAGGTAGAGAATGCGCCAGCCACGCCGGTGCAGCACCAGGCCGAAGACGATCAGCGAGAGATCGTGTTGCTCTCCGGGGGCGCAGGCAAGCAGCGCGCGCGGGCCGATCCCCTGGTCCCAGCGGCGTGCGAGCGACAGCACGCGACCGCGGATCAGGTTGGCGGCGAAGTGCTCCTGCGCGATCGAGACCTCGCCGCGCGCCCAGCGCCCACCGATCTCGCGCAGCGCGGGGAGCACGTGCTGCTGCAGCACGGCCTCCTCGGTCAGGCGTCCGAACAGACCGTCGAGGAGAACGTGCGCGCGTTCCTCGTCGAGGGCGAGCAGCGCATCCAGCAGATCCTCGTCACGCGTCGTGTCCACGAGCGCTGCACGCGCGGACTCCGCGGCCGAGAGCCCGCCCGCGAGCCCCGCCTGCATCCGCGCGACCCGCGACGCGTCTTCCTCGCCGTAGAGGCGAAAGCCGCCCTCGGTGCGATCCGGCCGCAGCAGGCCGTAGCGCTTCTCCCAGGCACGGAGGAGGTCGGGGCTCACCCCGCTCCGGCGTGCGAGCTCGCCGATCCGGTACATGGCGAGACTCTAGCGCAAACTTGGACAGATCTTTGACAACCCGAACGGATGTCTGCTACCTTCTCCGAACAGAAGTTAGACAATCACTAGACAGAGAGGAAACACCACCGTGAAGAAGCTCGACATCGCCGCCCTTGCCCTCGTCCTCGTCGGCGCCCTCAACTGGGGCCTCGTCGGGATCGCGAAGTTCGATCTCGTTGCCACGATCGCAGGCGGCCTGGACTTCGGCCAGACGAACGCGTTCTCGCGGGTCGTCTACGCCCTCGTCGGCCTCGCAGCCGTGACCGGGATCGTCCGCTTGACCGCCATCGCCCGCGACGGGCAGGCACACGCGGCCCACTCGCACTGATGTTCGCTTGACGGCGGGAGGGCACGCCCTCCCGCCTCGCGCAGCGCTACGGGGTGGTCGAGACGACGCCGCCGAACGGCACCCAGTGACCCTGATGCCAGCGCTGCAGCTGCACCGCCGAGATCGGGAACCGGAAGGTGGGCGTCGTGTGCACCTTCACGCCGGGCACGAGGAACGGGTTGTTCGCCTCGTTCATGTGCGTCACGGCCGTCATCAGCCCCTTGCGCGTGAGGTTCTTGCCCGCCGCCTTCAACGCGTCGACGAAGGAGAACGCCTCGGCCATGCCCGCGACGAGGAACCCGTCGGACGGGTTCCCGCCCGGGATGTAGCGCTTGATGATCTTCGCCGCGAGCGCGACACCCGCATCGCCCTTGAACGCCGGCGTCGCGGGATCCTTGCCCCAGAGGATCGAAATCGAGCCTTCGGCGGTCTGGGCCGGCTCGAGCTGCATGATCGACGACGCCGAGGCGACGTCGTTGACGTAGATCTGCGGCTTCCATCCCAGCTGGTTCGCGTAGTTGAACGACTGGATAGCGAACTTGCCGAACGCGAAGATCATGAACGTGTTCGCGCCGCTCGCCTTCAGCTGCGCGACCTGCGACTGCACGTCGGAGCTCGTCGGGTCGTAGCCGACCGTCTGCACGATCAGCGTCCGCGCCTTCGCACCCAGGCCACGCCGGAAGCCATCTACAAGATCGCGACCGTAGTCGTCGCTCTGGTAGAGCACAGCGATCTTCGCGTGCTTCGCGTTCGTGGCGAGGATCTGCTTCGCGTAGAGCGCGCCCTCCTCGGCGTACGGCGGGAGATAGCCGATCGTCCACGGGTACTTCGCGTAGTCGCTGCCGAAGGTCGTCGCGCCGGCCGCCGAGAAGACCTGCGGCACGCCGGCTGCGTTGACGAAGTCGCGGATCGCGAGATTGCCGTTCGTGCCGACGACGGAGAACAGTGCGAAGACATTGTCCTGCTGGATCAGCTCGCGCACGTTCTGCACCGTCTGCGACGGGTCATAGGCGTCGTCGAGGTACTTGAAGTCGATCGTGCGCCCGTTGACGCCGCCCTTCGCGTTGACGTACTTGAAGTACCCGTCGGCGCCCTTGAGCACGCCGGCCGCGGCGGCTGCCTCGCCCGTCAGCGGGCCGCTCGAGCCGATCGTGATCGTGGTCGACGTGACACCTGGCGTACCGGCCGGCGTCGCCAGTGCGACGCCGGCTAGAACCAGCGCCGCAACGGCCAGTACGAGGAGGTTGCGCGTCATTGCGCGCGAGAGTAGCCGCGATTGGCGATCGCCGCGCCGACACGCAAGACGAGTGGCAGGAGCAACATCAGCGCGACGAGGACGAGCCCGAAGAAGAGCGTCGTCGGCCCCGCCTGCTTCGTGTTCACGTGCGGAATCAGTCCAACGATGTCCGGCAGGAACTGGATCAGCAGCGCGCCGAGCACCGCGCCCCAGATCGAACCGAAGAAGCCGACGACCGCGCCGACGAGCAGGTAGAGCGAGAGCTGGATCGGGAACGTGTCGGGACTGACGTAGGCGATGTTGATCGCGAGCAGCGAACCGGCGATCCCGGCGAACGCCGCGGAGACGCCGAACGCCCCCACCTTGTAGGCGGCGCGGTTGATGCCGGACGCGGCGGCCGCAAGCTCGCTGTCGCGGATCGCGCGCAGCGAGCGGCCGAAGCGCGAGCCGAGCAGCCACCACGCGACGAGGAAGCAGAAGACCGCGATCGTCCACGTCAGCGCATAGAGCCACTCGTTGTTCGTCATCCCCCAGATGCCGGCGCCGTGACCGGTCTCGGTCGGCTTGCCGAACAGCGTGATGCCGGTCGAGCCGCCGGTGAAGTGGTCGAACTTCTTCAGGATCGTCGGGAACACAACAGCGATGCCGAACGTGGCGAGCGCGAGATAGAGCCCCGACAGGCGCAGTGCGGGCACGCCGGCGATCAGGCCGACCCCGCCCGCAACGGCCGCAGCGATCGGGATCGTCCAGAGGTCACGGACGCCGTGGTTCACCATCAGGATCGCGGTCGTGTACGCGCCGACGGCCATGAACGCACCGTGACCGAGCGAGATCTGCCCGCTGTGGCCGGTCAGCACGTCGAGGCCGAGGATCGCGATGAAGTACGCGCCGACCGTCGCGAGCTGCACGGTGCGGAACTCCGAAAGCGGGATCGGCAGCAGCGCCAGCACGACGATCGCTGCGCCCAAGGCGCCAAGTTTCAGCTTCATGCGCGCCTCACCGCCGGGCGCCCGAAGAGACCGGAAGGACGGAAGAGCAGGACGCCGAGAATCACGGCGAGCGCCGTCGCGAGCCGCAGCTCGCCGCCGATCCAGTGCACATAGGTGCCGACCAGGTTGAGCAGGACGCCGAGCACGAGCCCGCCGACGACCGCGCCGACCGGCGAGTCCATCCCGCCGAGCACGGCCGCCGCGAAGGCGTAGAGGAGCACCGTCTGCATCATGTTCGGCTCGAGGAAGAGGGACGGCGCGGCCATCACGCCCGCGACCGCGCCGAGCGCCGCCGCGAGCCCCCAGCCGACCGCGAGCATCGCGGGAACGCGGACGCCGACAAGCCGCGCCTCGATCGGGTTGACCGCCGCAGCACGCAGGCCGAGGCCGGCCTTCGTCCGCGTGAACAGGAGGCCGACGAGAATCACGACGACGATCGAGACGGCGATCACGCCGATGTCATGCTTCGAGAACGCCACCCCGCCCACGTTGATCGGGGCCGTCGAGAACGGCCCGGCGAACTGCTTCGCTGCGCCGCCCCAGATCCA
>Ga0265338_10004358_pt1 | contig 19152 bp, 12 predicted proteins | sample 42126metaG_FD_193579 | JGI IMG/M metagenome (GOLD analysis project Ga0265338, IMG submission 193579) | Rhizosphere microbial communities from Carex aquatilis grown in University of Washington, Seatle, WA, United States - 4-21-26 metaG | ecosystem: Host-associated > Plants > Roots > Rhizosphere...
CGGGCACTGGGAGTGCGTGCGCATTCGGGTGGGAAAGTTGAAGATCGACGAATGGGTCGACTCGAACTACGTCCGGGTTGCCGGATAACCCTCCGGAAAAGTATTCGCCCTTCAGTCCGGGCTTGCCATCTTCAGTCGATAGGACAGAAGTCGGGATCACGGGAGGCTCGCTTAGGAAGTTCGTCCCCGGCTCATAGGAAACTTGTGCCCCGGCAAACTGTTTGCGAATGCCTTCCAGCGCCGTTACAGCATGCGATGCCGTTCCGCTGTAGTTGCCGTGCAGCACTTGGGTTGACTCCGCGAGCGGGCCGACCACGAGAATCTTCCTGGAGGCGGCCGAAACGGGCAGTACACCGTCATTCTTCAGCAGGACCATGGATTCCCGCGCGATTTTGAGCGCGAGCTGGCGGTGTGGAGCGCTGTCGATCTCAGACTCCGGAGTTTGCGCGTACGGGACTTTCTCGGGAGGGTCGAACATCCCCAGGCGCATGCGTGCCGTGAAAAGCCTGCGCAGAGAGGTATCCAGATCGGCTTCGGTCAACAGACCTTGTTTTACGGCGTCGATGAATGGTTTGTAGTCGTGATCGTCTTTTGTGATCGTGAAGAAGTCGGCGCATTCGTTATCCATGCCCGTTTTAATCGCAACTGCGGCAGCCTCAGCCTGACTCTTGGTGAAGCGGTGCCCTTCGAAGATGTCGACGATGGCATCGCAGTCGGAGACGACATAGCCGTTGAACTTCCATGCTCCGCGGAGCTGGCTTTGCAGCAGGAAATTGTTCGCGCAGGCAGGCTGGCCATTTACGCGGTTGTAGGCGCACATGATCGATTCAGCTTTTCCCTCAGTCACGGTGGCGCGGAAGGCGGGAAGGTAGGTGTCTTCCATGTCATGCTTCGAGACTTGCACGTCGATGCTGTGTCGCGAGGGCTCGGGCCCGCTGTGCACGGCATAGTGTTTTGGCGTCGAGATCACGCGGAAGTATTTCGGATCATCGCCCTGCAGCCCGGTGACGAACGCGACGCCCATACGCCCGGTGAGAAACGGATCCTCGCCGTAGGTCTCCTGCCCGCGGCCCCAGCGTGGATCGCGGAAGATGTTGATGTTCGGCGACCAGAAGTCGAGTCCTTCCATAATGTCGCGCCGCCCTGCCCGAATGGCTTGGTTGTGCTTCGCCCGCGCCTCAATGCCGATCACCACCGCCATGTCGTGGATGGCCGAATCATCGAACGTTGCCGCAAGTCCGATGGGTTCGGGAAAAACCGTGGCGGTGCCGGCGTTCGCAACTCCGTGCAGAGCTTCACTCCACCAGTCATAGGCGGGGACTTGCAGCCGCGGAATGGCCCGCGCCTGGTTCACGAGCTGCGTCGCCTTCTCCTCGAGGGTCATCTTTCCGATCAGGTCATTGACTCGTGCCTCGATGGGCTGGGAAGGGTCCAGATAGAGGGCGCCGCCAGCAGTCTGTGCGGCGGAATAAGCGAGAGTCAGAGTCAGAACAAGAGCCAACTGCAGAGTGGTACGAACGCGCATTGCTTGCATGGAAGATCTCCTCCGCAACCCGCACGATCAACCGGCTGGCGAGAGTGCGACATCAATAGATGTAGTTACGTGAACGATTACGGTCGTCGGTCGCTTGTAGCACAGCGGAAATCCTGCGGTCAAATCGTGTGATCAGAGACACAGAAAATTGCGAACGAAATTGCGAACCAGAAACGAGCGCCAAGCATCACTTTGCAGGCTGGAAATCGTCCAACGCCAAGACGTAGGTCGTCAATTTATCCAGCTTGAGGTTGGAATGGCTGGAGGCGATCACGATAGCCCCGTCCGAGGTGCGCAACGACTCCACATCTTTCATCCGTACGCGCTGATTGGAAATAGTGGAAGCGGGAGTTTCCGGAACGGCCGAACCCTTATCCTTGTCGCTGTCGGGGAAGGGCCTGTACACCTTTGAATTCGGATCCGGATATTGCCCTTGCCCATTCCAGGTTCTGTTCGCTGGTTGCTCCGGTCCGTACTCGAGACCCTGACCGTTCACCTCTCTGGTGGGGTAATACCAAGAGGTCAAGTACAGACGCAGGGGAGCGGTCGCATCCTTCCATTGGACGGAATCGATGCGAATGGCGAGACGGGACGGGGTTGTTTTGGTTTTAGCCGCCGACTCGGTCACTTCTCCAAGGAAGGTGGTGTTTTTGGGGACGACAGCACCCTCCACCAGCGTGGCGACGACAAGTTTCGCTTGGATTTTGGTCCCCACCGGAGTCTTGCCGGCAGCCACGTTTTGCTGCAGCACAACCGGAAACTCAGGCTGAGCGATGGGGATCGAAGTCGAGGGTTTTTGTTGGCTAACAAGGATGGCGGAGCAGAAAATATCGAATACAAGGCGTAATACTAGCGCGGCCCGAGTAGACATCTGAATAGACTTCTTCGCCGGTTTAACCTGGCCAAGGCGCCTCCGGACAATGTCGCTCCGGCTCGCCGTGCCACCCGGGCAGAGTATAACTCGATTTTCCAGGGCGGAGTACGAAACCCCTCCAGGAACCCTGTAGATGCCTGCGATATCGATTTTTCTTGACAACGGCCGACGGATGGCTGTAACAACGTAAACGTTTACGATTTCTGGGAAAATTGTACCCCCCAGACACCCCACGGAATTGCACATTTTCGGAGGCTGGCAATGAAATCACTCTCGCCCACGTACGCCGGGAGTTGTGGCCTTGGCCGCAACCTCGTTCGTCTGGCGGTTCTCTCTCTCTTCTTTGTTTTCCTGGTTGTGTTCGCGACGCCAGCGTTCGCCCAGGAAGCAACCATCGTCGGAACGGTCACCGATCCGTCTGGTGCAGCCGTTGCCAACGCCAAATTGACGCTGACGAACCTTGACACAAACATCTCGAAACAATTCACGACCAATGACGCAGGCCAGTACACCGCAGTGGATATCCACATTGGCCACTATGACATTAAGGTCGAAGTGAGTGGATTCAAGAGCGCCGAGAAAACAGGCATGGTGCTGCAGGTCGGCGACCGCGCTCGCGCGGACTTCCAACTGCAAGTCGGAGGCTCCTCTGAAACGGTAACCGTCGAAGCCAACACGGTCGCGGTTCAGGCGGATAGCGGCGAAGTCAGTAGTGTTATCACCGGCGACCAGATCGCCAATCTGTCCATCAATGGCCGCGGCATTTACCAGTTGGCCGCTCTCGCGCCAGGAGCGTCGAGCCAGATCGATGTGACTGCTCCCAACACTCCCGTGGGTGGCAGTGCAAGCGTGGAATATAACGGCCTTCGCCAGAACCACAACATCTATCTGTTGGACGGCGGCGAGAACGACGACCGCGGCGGCGCCGGCGGCATGAGCATTGCCCCGTCTGCCGATGCGATCGCAGAGTTCCGTACGCTCACTTCAAACTACAGCGCGGACTACGGCCTGTCTTCGGCAGGAACCAACGTGATGGTTCTAAAGTCCGGAACCAAGAGTTTCCATGCGGCGGCTTGGGAGTTCAACCGTAACGACGCGTTCGATGCCCGAACCTACAACAATCGGGGGGGGAAAGCGGCCGAACTACGCCAGAATACTTTTGGTTTTAACGCTGGTGGTCCGGTCGACTTCTGGGCCAAAGAGCACAAGACGTTCTTCTTCTACAACATGGAGTGGCGGAAATACATCAACGGCGCGACGCTCCAGCAGACGGTTCCATACACTGACACGTATGGTGGAGATTTCAGCAACCATCTCCCTGCAAATGCGCTAGACGTCAACAAAGTCGCCATTCCGTACTCCGGGCTTCACACCCCTTGCACCAACCAAGTGGGCTCTTCCATCGCGGCGGCTTTCGCTGCCGCAGGTCAGACGCTGAGCACCCCGCTGCCCTCCGGATCTTGCTCCGCTGACTCAAGTCAGCCGGTGAACGCAAATCCGGCCATACCCACGACCCAGCCGATCTTCCAGCCGTATATGGACAGTACTGGGACTACCGTGACAAACGCGATTCCATCGACTTTGCTGAGCCCGAACGCACAGCATCTGCTGACCATTCCGGGGGCGAAGTACGGCGGCATTTTCCCGGGACCGACCAGCGGCAACCAATTCATTGGCGGCAACAACTCTCCCACAAACCTGCGGGAAGAGATTGTCCGCGTCGATCACAACTTCAGCAGCAAGTTCTCGGTGTTCGGACACTACGTCGACGAAGCGGTGCAGCAGACGTATGGTACGAGCTTGTGGAATACTTCCAATACTCCGGTACAGGGCACCAGCTTCGGCAACCCGTCCTACAGCGCGGTCATTCACACGACCTATGTCATCAGCCCCACGCTGCTGAACGAGGCCTCTTTCAACTACAACGGCAACCGGATCATCATTTCGCCGATCGGTTTGATTGGTGCCCCGGATAATTTCACCTTCAACCGGCTCTTCACTGGCCCGAACAGTGATACCCGTATCCCGAACATCAACCTGCAGGGCTCGACGGGCGCGGTGTTCGGGAACAACAGCTGGCCCTGGTACAACAAGGCGGACGATTACCAGATCCGCGACGACATCTCGTGGACCAAGGGTGCGCATCAATTCAAGTTCGGCGGTAGCTGGGCAATCTATAAGAAGGCCCAGGACCTGTTCGGCAACACGCAGGGCGCGTTTAACTTCGGCGGTGGCTATACGGGGCTCGACTTCGCCGATTACCTCCTCGGCTTCTCCAGCGGCTATAACGAGCTGGCTGTGCAGGATCGAGGCTTCTGGAACAACGTTTCTACGGCACTTTACGTCCAGGATAACTGGCGCGTAAACAAGCGACTGACCTTGAACCTGGGTCTGCGCTGGGACGGCGTGCCGCACACCTACGAAGCCAAGGACCGGATGGGTAACTTCTATCCGAGCCTGTACGACAAAACGAAACCGGCCATTCTGGACAGCAATGGCAACATCGATCCGACGAGTCCGGACCTCGCTGGCAGCCCGAACCCGATTCTCAAGGCGGCTGGGACTCAGTTCTATCTGAACGGTATCGGCATTCCGGGCAAGACGTCTGGCGTCCCCAAGGGGTTGGTCAATACCAACTGGGCGGCGTTTGGTCCAAGGCTTGGATTTGCCTACGACCTGACGGGCTCTGGCAAGACGGTTCTGCGCGGGGGCTTCGGTATTATGTACGAACGGATCCAAGGCAACGACATGTACAACGCGGGGCCGAACATTCCGTTCAGTGCCAACGTCAACTTCAGCAATGTGTCGCTGGATAACCCCAGTGATTTCATTTTGGGTGGAACGGCGACAGCTCCTATTACCGTCGCCAGCATTACCGGACTGGCTGTTGACCAGTACAAACTGCCAAGGGCTTACCAGTACAGCTTCGGCGTGCAGCACTCCCTTGCCTCTCGGACGGTGCTCTCGGTGATGTATGTTGGCAACCAGAGCCGCCAGCAGAACTACTACCAGGACATCAACCTTCCGGATCCGTCGAAGCTCCCGGGGATCATTGGCCACACGATCCAACGCAACACCGTGAACCCGTACCAGGGCTTCGGCTCGATCAGCATGTCTACCGACGGAGCCGCAGCTCACTACAACGGCCTCCAGGTGGACCTCAACTCCCAGATCAAGCGGGACCTGAGCCTGCGTGTGTTCTACACGCTCTCGCGTTCCATTGACCCCACAACGGGCGGCAGCGGCGGAGGCGACCTATCCAGCGTCTCCAACCCATATGGCAGCTGGCAGTATGATGTTGGGCGGTCTGGTTATGACCGTCTGCATAACCTCTCGTTCAACTTCATCTACGACATTCCTTTCCTGCGGCACGCCTCTAGCGCGCTCGCAAGGACGGTTGTCGGAGGCTGGGAAGTTTCTGGCATCGTAACGATTGAATCCGGCACGCCGCTCAACATAGGTTTGACCGGCGATCAAGGCGGCAATGGTGTCGGTGGATCCAACAGGCCCGACAAGACTGGCAAGCTCGTCTCGCCACACTCGAAGCAGCAGTGGATTACCAATTCGGCGTTCAGTTTCCCGACCACCGGCGACTGGGGCAACCTTGCCCACAACGCAATCGATGGCCCGGGGCGTGACAACTGGAATCTGTCGGTATTCAAGAACTTCGTGTTCAGCGAAGCTCGTGGCAGCCAGTTCGAACTGCGGCTGGAAACCTTTAACACCTTTAACCATCCGCAAATCTCCGGCATGCCCACTGGCCTTGGTGATGCACAGTTCGGCATACCCAACGGATTCTTCCCCGGGCGCATTGTCCAGCTCGGCGGAAAGATCACCTTCTAGCCCCTCTTCCTCGAGGGCTCGATTTCGCCCCGCTCACAGATTCTCGTGAGCGGGGCGTTTGTTTCGCGACCGAGTCGCGGCGTCGTGAACTACGTCTGCGAAAGAAGAATTGGCCAAGGTTTGCGTTCTGCACGAAAAACAAAGCTGGGACGCGCTTCAGAAGATGTCCGGTGTACCGCCTCCGCCTAAGCTCTGAGTGCTTCTCCTTGACGCTCGTGCCCGGCGGCACTAGGCTTGAGCCTAACGGATGGGGTTATGCGATCCGCCAAACTGCAGAGGGATTCTCACGTCGCACTATTCTTCAGGTTGCTGGCCGCTGCGTTCCTGCTGTCGCTCTTCTGCGTATACGCGCAAGACAGCTCGGGCGATAACTCGACTCTTCGCACAGACAGGCCAGAGATCTCTCTGACCGTTCGTAACAGCGCCGGCGAAGCGATTAGAGCTGCGGGGACCGTAAAGTTGTTGCACGATGGGGTTCCTGCCGGCGATGCCGGGCTCTCGCACGGACGCGCCTTCTTCGGTTCTCTTCCCTTTGGCGATTACACCCTGGTGGTCGAAGCCACAGGTTACAAATCGACACAAAAGGAGCTGAATCTCTCGGTGGCCATGCGCTACGAAGTCGACGCAAACTTGGTGCTCGATACGGCTCCGAATGGATTTGCGGGCGCACCGGCAAAGCCGCTCCTGGCCCCCAAGGCAAAGGAAGCCCTGGATAAGAGCCTGAAGGCCCTGAGCGCAAACAAGCTCTCCGAAGCCGAAAAATACGTAGGCGAAGCGGTTAAGCTGGCGCCCTTCCACCCTGACGTTCTCTATGTCCAGGGAGTCTTGTTCCTGGATAAGCGAGACTGGGTGCAGGCGGAGGGCGTTCTGGAAAAAGCCTCGCAGATGGATCCCAGCAATGGGCGCGTGTTTTCGGCCTTGGGAATGGCTCTTGCGGATCAAGGAAAATATGACGAGGCGGTCGGACCGCTGGAGAAATCACTTCACTTGGACGCCGGCACGTGGGAGACGCACTGGGCGCTCGGTAAGGCGTACTACCACCGCGCGCAGTACGATCAAGCGCTGAAAATGTCGCAGCTTGCCTCGACGGAATCCAACGGCAAAGCTCCGCAAATCGAACTGCTCGTCGCTCAAGCACTCACAGCTGTGGGAAAGTACGAGGATGCGGCACAAACTCTTCGCGATTTCCTGAAGCGCCATGGTGACCAGCCTGAGGCGTCTACGGCTCGACGCTGGCTCGACGGCCTCGCCAAGAACGGTAAAATTCGTCCGAATTAGTAGAGTGCAGGCCGGAAGCATTTGCAGCGCCATTGGAATTCCATCTTCCTGAACACGATTGCTATGAATACGCACTGGACTACATTTCTGGCCGTGGTCGCACTCATCATCTTGCCGATTGCTGCACTCGCGCAGGGTGCAAACCCCGCGCAGGCTGTAGCCCTGGAGCAGCAGGGGAAACTGGCGGAGGCCGCAGAGGCATGGCAGGCGGTCACGAGGGCCAATCCGCGCGACGCCGCGGCGTTTGCCAGCTTGGGAGTAGTCCTGGCCAAGGAACAGAAGTATCCGGAGGCGGCGGGTGCGTACCGGAAAGCGCTGGTATTGAATTCAAAGTTGCCAGGGCTGCAGCTCAACCTAGGCCTGGCCGAGTTCAAGCAGGGTCATTTTCATGCAGCCATCGCCCCTCTGGCCGCGGCGCTGGCGGCTGAACGCACAAACGGGCCAAAACAACTACAGGCGCGCACGCTGCTCGGACTGAGCTATTACGGCACAGAACGGTTTGCGGAGGCGGTCAAAGAGCTTAAGCCCGCCGCCGCAGCCAATCCCGGCAATACCGAACTGCATCTGGTGCTCGCGCAGAGTTGCCTGTGGGCGCGGCAGTATGCCTGCGCACTCGACGAGTTTAAGCAGATCTTGCAGACCGATCCCGACTCCGCCCCGGCGCATGTACTGACAGGCGAAGCACTCGATGGCCTGGGCAAGACTCCTGAGGCCATTGCCGAATTTCAGGCTGCGGCTCAAAGCGCTCCGCGCGAGCCTAACGTCCATTTCGGGTTGGGCTTCTTGTATTGGAAATCGCACCAATATGATGACGCCAAGCGAGAGTTCGAGGCTGAACTGGCACTCGATCCCGGCCATGCGCAGGCTCTGGCCTATCTGGGCGACATCGAAATGAAAGCCAATCATCCGGACGACGCAGTTTCGTATTTGCGAAAGTCGATTCAGCTGAAGAGTGATATCCGCATCGCCGCCATTGATCTCGGGGTAGTTCTTGCCCAGAAGAAACAATACTCGGACGCCGTCGCTTCTTTCCAGCACGCTGTCGCTCTGGATCCGGCTGAACCGGACGCGCACTATCGTCTGGCGCACGTGTACCAGGAGATGGGAAAAGCGGTTGAATCACAGAAAGAGTTTGCCAAGGTCCGCGAACTTCGAGAGAAGGCGGACAAGGCGAGTGAAGACCTGGTGCGCAAAATGTCTTCTGCTCCGCCGGCTTTGAATTCACCAGAAACACAACAGCCCAATTGATTCACGACATCTTCAAAAAGGAGCAGGTGTAAGCCTTCATGACAAATAACAACGGATCTTATAGCCCGAAGCCTGAAGATAAATTCTCTTTCGGATTGTGGACGATTGCCAATCGCGGTCGCGATCCCTTCGGAGAAGCCACGCGTCCGACCATCTCTCCGGTGGACATTGTCTCGCTGTTGGCGGAAGTGGGCGCCTGGGGCGTGAACCTGCACGACAACGATCTGGTGCCGATTGACGCAACACCGGCCGAGCGCGACCGCATCGTGCGTGAGTTCCAGAAGGCCTGCCAGCAGAATGGCATTGTCGTGCCCATGGCCACGGTGTCTCTGTTCTTCCATCCGGTATTCCGGGACGGGGCGTTCACGGCCAATGATCCCGAGGTGCGCGCCTACGCACTGCAGAAGACCATGCGGGCGATGGACCTTGGGGCGGAATTGGGAGCCAAGATTTTCGTGTTGTGGGGTGGGCGCGAAGGCGTGGAGACCGACGCTTGCCGCCGTGCGGACGAGGCCATCAAGCATCTGCGCGAAGCCATCAACTATCTCTGCGAATACAGCATCGCGCGCGGATACGGCTATCGGTTTGCCCTGGAGGCGAAGCCGAATGAGCCGCGAGCGGATATTTATATGTCCACCACAGGTCACTATCTCGGATTCATTCCTACACTCGACCATCCGGAGATGGTGGGCGTGAACCCTGAAGTGGCGCATGAACACATGGCCGGTTTAAATTTCACCCACGCGGTGGCGCAGGCATGGGAGTCAGGCAAACTGTTCCACATCGACCTGAACGATCAGATGCCCGGCCGCTACGATCAGGACTTGCGTTTCGGGTCGGCCAATCTGAAATCGGCGTTCTGGCTGGTGAAGTTTCTCGAAGACGTTGGCTACGCCGGACCGCGCCATTTCGACGCCCACGCTTATCGCACCGAAGATTACGGGGGCGTCAAGGACTTTGCCCGCGGCTGCATGCGAACTTACTTGATCCTCAAAGAGAAGGCGACGCGCTGGAATGCGGATGGCGAAATTCAAGCAATCCTGAAGGCGATCACAGCGACGACGCCGGGCACGCCGGCGACCGGTCGCTACTCTGCAACCGGATCGGCAGCGCTGCTCGCACACGTATTTAACAAGGACGAGATCGCAGCGAAACGCTTGCCGTATGAACTCCTCGACCAGTTGACCGTCGATATATTGCTCGGCGCGCGGTGAGAATCGGCGCCAGCACTTTCTGATCTAATTCGTCGTGGTCGAGGGCTTGGACCCAAAGAACGAATAGAACGCGATGAAGATATAGGCGACCAGCGGCACAGAGTACGCCGCGGCGATGCCGTGAGCAGCTTCTGAGATCAAGCCCATCACCGGGGTCAGGACCGCGCCGCCGACGATCGCCATCACCAGGAGCGATCCGCCGATCTTGGTGTTGGGACCGAGTCCCTTCAACCCGAGGGCAAAGATGGTCGGGAACATCAGCGACATGAAGAAGCTGGTCAGGAATACGCACCACAAACCAAATCCTCCCGGAAACAGCACGCCCAGCGACACGAGCACGATGTTGACGATGCTGTATGCTCCCATCAGCTTATTGGGCGCGATGGTGCGCATCAGATAAGCGGAAACAAACCTTCCCACTCCAAACGCCGCCAGAGTGCCGGTCAGAAAATATCCCGCAACCTTCTCGGGCCGGTGCGTGTACTCCTGAACGTACTGAATGAAGTAGCTCCATGTGCCGACTTGCGCGCCGACGTAGAGAAATTGAGCCACCACAGCCCACAAGAAATGGGGATACCGAAACAACTCGACGAAGTGGCCGTGGTCGCCGCCGCTCTCATGTTCACTCTGAATCGCGGGAAACTTCGTTCGCAAAATAAGCACTGCCCAGAAGATTGCCACCGCTCCGATTACAAGATACGGTTTGATGACGCGTAGCTTCTCGGCCTGCAGATAAGCTTCGTACAGCCCCTGAAGCTTACGCGTCGCGATTTGCTGGGGTGTCAGTTCGACTCCCGAAAAGATGAAAACGGTACCGACGAGCGCGCCCGTAATGGCACCAAAAGGATTGAATGCCTGCGAGAAATTCAGGCGCCTTTCCGAGGTGTGAGGATCACCGAGCTGCGCAATGAACGGGTTGGATGCCGTTTCCAGGAACGAAAGGCCGCTGGCGATCACGAAGAGGGCACAGAGGAAGAAGGCATAGCTTCCGGCTAAGGCAGCCGGCCAGAACAGAAAGCAGCCGGCTCCGAACAGCAACAGTCCAGTTACGAATCCGGACTTGTAGCCTACCTTCCTCATGAGAAGGGCCGCCGGCATTGCCAGGACGAAGTACCCGGCATAGAACGCCGATTGCACCAGCCCTGCCTTAGTGCGGGTCATTACGAATGACTTCATGAACTGGCGTATGAGCACGTCATTCAGGTTGTGCGGAATTCCCCAGAGGAAGAACAATCCGGTCACGAGAATGAAAGGAAGGAGGTGTCCGGCGGGAAATAGCGTGCCGCCTTCGTCTTTACGGGAGGCGTCGCGGTCCCCCGGAGTCGAAACTTGCATCGTGGGCCTTTCCCCAGCTTGCCGAGTGGGACTTCAATGAACGCAACTGCTTTGTCTCAATGTCTCGCGTCGCGCTGCGCCCAGACTCGATATAGCGCGCTTGCATGCGGCGGCAGTTTGATCGTCATTGCGTCTGCAGCCTCGAGATCTCTGTGCTCCCAGAGATCTCGCTGCATGTATTTCTTTGCTGGTAACCCCAGATCTTTCCATTCATAGCGCAGCGTCATCTCGGATTCGCCCAGATTAAAGACCGCCAGGTACTGACTATCCTTTGAGCTGGAATCGGCCAGCCATACCGCGGTTTTTTCGGTCGCAACCACCGGATGGTTCCCGCTCGAATGCTGGTCGAGTTCGAGGACCTCAGGATTCGTGAGCAATGACAGCGTCCAGTCATCAGCGGCAGGCAGTTCGCCGCCGACCATGAGCGGCGAAGGAAAGATACACCAAAGGGTCATCAAGGTTCGCTGTTCATCGTGCGAGAGCTTCGTGTCGCGTGCCTGCCCCCACCCTGGAGCCGGGCCCAGCCGGCCTAGCGGCAACATATCTGCATCGGCCCAATGCCCTGGACCCGACTTCCCTGCCCATTTCGCAACGTTGGCGAATTGGTCTCCCAGGCCTTGGGGGTACGGCACGGTACTGTGCCACAAATCCCAAACGTCGTCGGAGATGCGCCACATTTGAGCATAGCGACCCATCTCATCGACCCTATCGAGCGGCGCCGCCCCTGGCGACAGGCTAAGCACAATGGGCCTCCCGGTCTTTCGCAGGGCCTCACTCAACATTCGGATTTCATCACCCCGATAAGGACGGCTCGCGATGCAGTCCACCTTGATGAAATCAACTTCCCAGCTGGCATACAGGCGAGCGATCGAATCGTCGTACGCTTGCGCGCCCGGCTTGTGGGCGTCAAGGCCATAGTTATCCGGATTCCAGGGACACGACTCCGCGGTGTTCGCCGCGTCCTGCGCATGCAGAGAAGATCCCTCGATAGGCAGATTCTTGTCTACCGCTTGCTTCGGTATTCCATTCAGGATGTGGATGCCGAACTTTAGTCCCAGCGAGTGTACATAGTCTGCGAGGGGCCTGAAACCAGCCGCATTGGTCGAGGAGGGAAACCTGTTTCCGGCTGGAATATAGCGCCCATATGCGTCGATGCTGAATTGCGAGGTCTTCGAGTTCCCCGCTGCCGCTGGGTTCGTCACGAACCACTCCATATCGAGCACCACATACTGCCAACCGGACGGCTTCAAGTGTTTGGCAAACCACTCGGCGTTCGCTTTGAACTGATCCTCGTTGATTGTGGTCCCGTAACTATCCCAACTATTCCAGCCCATCGGTGGAGTTGCAGCGAGTGGGGTGCCGGCGCCCTCTTGAGCGACCACATTTCGCGATGCCAGACACAGCAGACAGCCGAACAGCAGGGCAGAACATTTCATGAATAGTCTCCGCGCCTCAGACCGTCAGTAACCACGGCCTGCCTAATTTGTCCGGGATGGCTTGCTATTTCGGATACCAGTCCAGCAAGCGAACTTCAATGCCGGTGCCTTCCAATCCCTTTTGAAACAGGGAGAGATCAGAGCCGCGATAGTGATACGGAATCACAATCTTGGGATGAAATGCTTTAACGGCGTCGGCGGCCTCGTCAGGCGGCATCGTGTAGGGCAAATTCATACAGACGAACGCGACGTCGATATTCTTGAGCGCGCGCATCTCGGGAACACCCTCAGTGTCCCCCGAAAAGTAAAACCGCTTGCCACCGTAGGTGACGACGTAACCATTACCGCGTCCCTTGTCGTGAAAGAACTTGCCCTCCGAGGGGCCGCGCTTTAGGTTGTACGCGGGAATCGCCTCGATCGTCCAGTCGCCCCAAGTCTGGGTGTCTCCGTTAGCGATCGGTTTCGCGTTGGTAACAGTTTGAACGACCGCCGCCGGCGCGAGTATGTCCGTTCCGGTCTTTGCGACTGACTTGATGGAGTCCGGATCCATGTGGTCTCCGTGGATGTCGGTAATCAGAATCAAGTCGGCTCTCGGACCATCCAGTTTCGCGGGCTTGGCAGGGTCCAGGTAGATGGCTTTGCCTCCAGCCTCGATGAGCGTGCTGGCATGATTCAGCGGGGTGATCTTGACGGGACCCGCGGACGTGGAGAAAACCTGCGTCTGGCTTGCCGCACGGGACAAGGGCAACAGGGCGACAAGCAGAAGGATAAGCATCGGGAATGCCTTCACGGATGACCTCACGTTTCAATGCAAAGGTTTCTAACGTATCCAAGCTGGAGAGAGTTTCTCAGGAAAGTGCGCTTTCGATCAACCGCGCAGCGGCCGGGCGGGGTCGGCGGGCGGACGCGTCATGCAAAACTCGCGATCGGCGTCGTCTGTTGATATCTTCACGGATTGGTTCTAGTCACGCGATTAAATTTCCTGGGCGCTTACTTCATCCCTAACTCACCGTTGAATTGCTGGATGAGCGCGTAGCATTCGCAGGCAGAGCTTTCGAGTTTCTTGCGGTCAACAATCCTCACTGAACCGCGGGTGTACTCGATAATTCGTCTTCGCTGCAGCGCGCCCGCAGCCAGACTTACGCTCGGGCGATCGGTTCCAAGCATCGTAGCGAGAAAATCATGAGTGATACGCAACAAGCCGGACTCCACACAATCCTGGGTGAGCAGCAGCCAGCGAGCGAGGCGTGGTTCAAGATCATGCAGGCGATTGCAGCCAGCAGTCTGCGCAACTTGCATTCCGTGAAGCGCCGCACAGCGGTTCAGGAGCTTTTGAAACTGCGGGCTCGATCGTAGAACCGATTCCAGGGCATCAACCCTCACCTTGAAACCCTCACCGGTGATCTGCACGATGGCGCGGTGTGGGCTGCGCTTCAGCCCCGCCGCCAATGTCACGGGCGTGAAGCCCTCGTTTCCCACGACGCCGACCTCTACGCTCTTGCCACCTCGAGTCGTAAACACAAGCGAGACCATGCCGGAATTCAGGAAGTAAGCAAACTCAAGCCTGTGGTTGGGCTCATGAAGACTGCGACGCGCCGGCAATGAGACGAATTGGAGGTACGGACGGAGCACGCGAAATTCGTCGTCGGGAATCGCCAGCAAGATGGAGTTGACCACCGGCTTGCCGGCCGGATTTGTGCGCTCACCGGGATGCAGAGGTTGAGCTTCCGCGCTGGTGACAACATTTTTGACAATGAACCGATCCGTCTTTAGCACGGGGCCTCTGATCGTCGCAAGACTCCACTTCATTCCTTATTCCTTTGATGCCGACGAAGAGGCAAGCGCCGGGCAAACATTTCGCCAGCCACCCTCCAGCGATTTACAGGGTGACGTACAGCTTTCCTCGGATTCCAGTTTTGATTAGTCCATGCGCGACCGTCGGATACCCTACAGACCGTGCAGATCCCACCTCGTAAACTGTTGGATAAGTGCACTCCCTTTTTTGACTGTTCTTTGTTGGAGCCCAGACTCAATAGAGGACCCTTGGCGACCGAATCGATCTCACATTGTTGGATCTGCAACAAACCAGTGCGACTAGAAGACTGCAAGGTTGACGAATCGGGACGACCGGTGCACGAGACCTGCTACATCTCTCAACTAACTTCAGAGAAGGAACATCCGAAACGCGAGGGTGGAAATTAAACAGATTTCGAAACTATGCAACGCTCTTCATGTGGCAGCAAAATGTCGATTTGTTGATCGATCATTTTTCGTCTCCTGCGGCAGCGGCCTTGGCTTTGAGATCAGTTTTCTGGGAGCTTCCGAGGGTGAAATAAAAGGTGGCGCCCTTATCTAGTTCGGCTTCGGCCCAGATGCGGCCGCCGTGCTTCCGGATGATGCGTTGCGCGGTCGCCAAGCCAATGCCGGTGCCTTCGAACTCTTCTGCGCGATGCAGACGCTGAAAGACACCGAATAATTTGTCCGCATATTTCATGCTGAAGCCCACTCCGTTATCTCGGACGAACATGACGGGAGTTTCATGCCCTTCCTGCTTACCGACCTCAATGATCGCCGGCGTGCGAGGCCGTGTAAATTTCAGGGCATTTGCCAGCAAATTCTGAAAGACCTGCCTAATCAAGCCGGGATCGCAATCGGCGAACGGCAGAGTGTCAACCTTCCATTCGATCTGGCGGCCTTCACACTCGGGCGCGAGTTCAGCAATGATCTCGTCAACCAACGAATTGAAGCCGGTGACTTGCAGATGCATTTCCTGGCGTCCCACTCGGCCCAGGTTCAGGAGATCATTGATAAGCAGGCCCATGCGGTGCGTGCCCTCCTGAATCCGCTGAAGGTGACGGTGGGCCTCGGGAGCGAGAGCGGCGCCCAGTTGATCGGTAAGGAGCCTGGAGAACGCGCTGATGTGCCGCAACGGCTGGCGCAGATCATGCGAGACAGAGTATGTGAATGCCTCCAACTCTTTGTTCACTGCTTCCAGTTCCGCTGTGCGTTGAGCGACTCTGAGCTCGAGCCTGTTGTTTAGTTCGCAGATCTCGGCCTGGGCCTGTTTTCGATCGGTGATGTCTAGAAAGGTAATGACTGAGCCGACTGGTTTCCCGTTGTCAAACAACGGATGAGACCAGCACTCCGAGGGAAAACAGGTGCCGTCTCTTCGCCAAAAGACCAGGTCGTCGTTGTGGTAGGTCAGGCCGGCGCGGACGGCTTGGGCCATTTCGCAGTTCTCGATCGAGTAAGGCAGGCCATTCGGACGGGTGTGGTGGATGGTGGCGTGCACGTTCTTGCCCACCAGGTCGTCGGCCGAGCGATATCCAAGCAGGCGCACGGTCGCGGGGTTGCAGAAGGTGCAGAGCCCGTCTGTGTCCTCGCCGAATATTGCCTCAGCGGTGGAGTCGAGCAGCATTCGAATGCGCTGTTCCCGCTCGCGCAGCATATTTTCTGCGCGTTTACGCTCCGTGATATTTTCGACGATTCCAAACAGGCGGACCGCGGCACTGGACGGCTCGCGGTAGCGGTCACCGCATGCCCAGATCCATCTTAACTCCTGGTTCGGGCAGAAAATTCTGCATTCAAATTCCCACCGCGTTCCCTGGCTCACGCACGTTTGGAACGTGTCGCGGACCCGGTCCCGGTCGTCGGGGTGGACATGGCGAAGAAAGATATCAAAGCTCCATTCCGGCAAAAGCGATTCATACCCGAAGATCTGATCATGCAGCAAAGAGCGGGTGGCCTGCATGGTGGTGAGGTCGAGTTCCCAAGCGCCAAGCTTGGCAGTCTCGAGCGCAAACCTGCCTCTGGTGCTGGCTTCGCGTAGCGCTTCTTCGGTCTGCAAGCGGCTGGTGATGTCGCGTACGATCGCAGTGAACAACTTTCGTTCGGCCACTTCGATCCCTGAGATCGACGCCTCGATGGGAAATTCGGTACCGTCGGAGCGCAAGCCCCAAAGTTGCCCCAGGGTTCCAGCCTTGCGCCGGCTCACATTCGACTCACTGAAGTTGCGAAGGTGGGCTGCGTGGTTCTGGCGATAGCGTTGCGGAATGAACTGGTCGAGGGAGCATCCCAGCGAATTGGCGGATTCGCATCCAAACATCTTTTCCGCGGCAGGATTAAAGAGGACAATGCGCTGCTCCTCGTCGACGGTAATGATCGCATCCAAGGCTGAGCCGATAATGCCTTGCAGCCTCTGCTGGCTCTCGTGTAGTTCTTCTTCCACTCTCCTGCGCTCTTGCTCACCGCGCTCAACCACCAGCGCTGTCCAATTTGTCAGGCCTCCCAGCAAGGCAGCGGCGCTCACAGTTGTGATGGCGACTCCGGTCCAATTGGAGAAGAAATGGCTCTCGACTCCCGTCCATCGCAGCCAGCCGATCAGGATCGGAACGACGACCGAGGCAGGCAGCAACCGGCGCACTAATGTACCGGCAGGACCACTACTCACCAGAAGGGCGCCGGTTCCCGACGCGGTGCGCGCGCACGCTATCCCAACTGCAAGGGGCCATAGGATAAGTGCCGTCAGTGGGGCGATATGGGTGTGGCTGGTGCCGCGGTCCAGTACGTAATCGAGGATGCCGAACGTGGCGGTGAATACTACCGCGGGAGGCACGAATTCAACCAACCAGCGGAGAGAACGATTCTTTGAATCGAGGAAGGCCAAACCGGTTCCTAGCAGAAGAAAACTGAGCCCAGAAAGCGGTGACATCAATCCAGGGCGGAGCTCCTCGGGCGTAACTGACGGAGCAAGATCAAATAGAAGCTGGTCGATCCCGAAATTCCAGGTGAACAGGTACTCGAGCAAGGACACGAGCCCGACGAGGGCCGCCGTCAAGGCCAGGACCCCAGCCACAAGTCGAAAGCTCGATGCGACAGCCGGCTCTTCCTTTCTCATCCACCACAGTGCGAGCCCCAACAAGATGAAACACGCTCCCGTGTTCGCCCGGATGGCTACCTGACCGCGCGGAACCGACAGGAGGGCGTCGATGTGAAACGTCCACCCAGCCAGAACTATGATCCCGAAGACGATGGGCAAGAGACTGCACAAAGCGACCAGCTGCGCGAGCCTGCGTACGATCCGAGGATTTGGCGGACTCGACATGGATACGACACGACCGTCTTCCGAGCGTAGATGGTGCCCCTCACAGAACACGGGTCTAACTACTGAATGCGGCGTTCGCGATCTGCGACCGCTCCTCCGCGGACAGTCCCACGAACTCGAACCCGGAGCTCACGCTCGAGGTGTGGCGCACGATGGCGACGATGCTCAGCATGTCCCCCGGCAACTTGAGATCAATCTCAACGGTGTCCCCGACCCGGAGGGCGCACTGCACCAGGGCACCGATCCCCTGCTCGCTGATATCAAGGGTGATGCCAGGTGAAGTGCGCACTCCACCCGGCATGAGATGACGAAGAGCGAAGGGTACGCTGACCAGTGCTCGACGATGCCTCCGGCGGCCAAGCCCGGGCACAACGCTTGGTGATTTCGAATTGGTTTCGAGTCGCATGGAAGCCTCCTGCCGCCCGGACCGTTCCGCTTTTGCGGCTCTCAGGACGGCAAGCCCGCCCCCGGCACCGGTTGTGAGAGCGTCGCCCGGATGACTTCCAGCAGTTCGGCATTGTCGGCCGGTTTCTGGAAGAATGCCGCCGCGCCCGCCTGCAGAGCGCGCAATTCGTTGCTCTGCGGATCCCGAGCCGTCAGCACCACCACGGGAATGGTGGAGAGCTTGTCATCGCGCTGCAAGCGTTCGAGCACGGTAAAACCGTCTCCCGCAGGCAGTCCCAGGTCGAGCAGAATCAGATTTGGGCGCTCCTTATAGGCTTGGGCGATGGCAGAATAGCCATCAACGGCATTCACGGTTTCATAGTTGTTGGCGCGCAAGCGTAGTCTGAGTGCCTGCCGGAGATCGGGATCGTCGTCCACGATCAGTATCTTTTGTGTGGCCATAGTGTTCTCCTCTTTTCTGGTTTTCATGCGCCGGTCTTCCTGCGCTGGTTTTCATGCCGAATTGTGGTTCAGTTGCCTGCACTCGCTGCCTGCTTATGAATTTCGTTGTGCTTCGATCCCAGGGCGACCCTAACCATTTGAGTCACGCGGTCGGCGGTTTCCATGACCTGCTGTTCCAAAGAACGACCCTCTCCGGGTTCCGGGAGAGTCACGGCAGATGCAGTAACCTCGAATTCGCCGCTAACTTTTAACTCTTCGAGCCTCTCCATCTGCTCACGAATACGGGTCATCATGATCTCGGCGCCTGCCAGATTCGTGGAAGCCGCCACGAAGAAAGTCTGATTCGGGCCCGAGGTGCCCATCTGGGGCAGAACCACGTCTTTGTCGAGGTAAACGCAACGCTCCAGGAGTTCCAGACTGCGGCTGCAGGTGTCTTTCCA
>Ga0265338_10004361_pt1 | contig 19149 bp, 25 predicted proteins | sample 42126metaG_FD_193579 | JGI IMG/M metagenome (GOLD analysis project Ga0265338, IMG submission 193579) | Rhizosphere microbial communities from Carex aquatilis grown in University of Washington, Seatle, WA, United States - 4-21-26 metaG | ecosystem: Host-associated > Plants > Roots > Rhizosphere...
TGAACATCTAAGGCAATATCTTGAGTGTTTGGTCTTAACCGGCTTACCGCAGCGGATGCATTTCTTTTTGTGTTTGGAGGGAGTTTTGGACATCTTCAAATATTAATTATACTTCAGGAAACTCTACTTGCAAGCTGTCCAGTTTATCGGGGGAAGGTCATATCAATCAAATAAAGAGTGATGCTTTTAATTTCTTCCTTGTCGTTAGAATTTAAAGCTTTGATTGAGCGTTCAAAAGATGGCTTGAATTCAAATCTCATAAAGACTTAATAAAATTCTTTGCCCCATCAACTGAATTAAACGATTTCCCTTTTTCTGCGGCTAATTTCTCAATCTTTTGCCATTCCTTAGGGGTATATGGAGATTTAACGGTTACTTGGCAAGGGACTAAAACAACCCCTTCTTTTGTAATACTAAAACCTACGGCCTCACCTTCTTTAAGATGTAATAGCTTACGGATACGGTTAGGGATGGTTACTTGACCTTTACTGGTGATTTTAGCTGTATCTAGAATAGTCATATTCCTTACCTCCTTACTTTCTTACTTAGAGTATACCATCCTTAAACAGCTTGTCAATTTTCATAAAAAAAACCTGCCCAAAATGCGCGTTAGCTAAAAGCCAAGAGGCGTGGCAGGTATGTTGATAATAATCTACCCCTTCTTTTAGAATATCGCAAATTCTTTTATTCGCTTTTAAGGCGAACTCTATCCTGATCAAATAAATACATTACTATTATCTGCTGGCCTATCAACCCCTCCAGCAAAGATTCCACAATTCCCTCCTTCTAAATCAAGCTCGAATTCACAAAGGATGTACAAAATTGCCAAAATGACTCTTGCATCCTGAGTGATCCCTAAGGGACCTGTATGTTCGCAACCATCGACTGGAATATCTTCTGCCTTATTTTGATAAAGAGTCTCAATGCCGGTTTTATCCATAAATGCGCTTCCTTTAACAACAAAATCTCTCAAACCTTTCATTTCATAAAACTTTTTAATTCTTTGAAAAAAAGCTATTCGATTATCCAATGTATTTAATAATTTTATCGGAGGATAATTTGGATCAAGGTTCTTCATCTGTGCTATCTGGTACGACTTCCATTTATCCTTTGCTAAAGCTGGAAACCATTTCGCTAATGTGTTAGCCATACCACCAAAATTATCTCCCTGCTGTGGCGTAGCAACTCCTATGCAACAGCGACAGTTTATTAGTGGATCTCCTTGTGTTATTGCGGCCCGTATATCTAAACCACCCATACTATGACCCACAAGATCAAATGGTTGATTTTTGCCGATAGTACTCCAAATATATTTTTTCAAAGCTTCACCAAAATCTAAAAAACTCATACATTTGTTTTTTACAGACGTAAAATCAACAAAATATGCTGTTTTTGAATTGGTTGCGATATTGTCCAACCAACCTTCCATTGTGTTCGGAATAGCATCTGACTTTTTCCACCAGTAACATGATTCATCCGTCCAGCCGGGAACAAAAAATACTGGCAGACTTAATGTAACCTTGCTCTGTTTAAGCTCATTGAGTTTGTTTAATGCATTTTGAGTTTCAATTGATTCTGGCAACATACTGATTTCTCCTGTTTTATAAAGGGGAACTGATTATTATACCAGTTCCCCTTTTGATTTAATGCTTATGCTTTGCCTTGTGTACAATGCGGAATGACTGCCCGGAATGAGGAGTCGCCGGGAATGTTTCGCCTTTAACAAGTGTGTATTCAGATCCACTCACTTTACCATTTCTGTTGGCGACTTTATATTCTCCAGAAGCTTCAACCTTTGTACCGGGACGATTTTGTTTTGTCCCCATATTATTTATACCTCCTTTTCATAGACTAGCCTTTGCGGCCGTGACTACTGCAGATTGCAATAAAAAAACCCATTCCGTGTGCCTGACACAAAGAATAGGTTCCAAAAGCTCTTGGATGTTTAACTGGCTGCCTTTCCGGAAATAACCGGGGAAGGCCCTATAGCTTTGTGCCCCATCCTTTCGGATGGTTTACCTTTCACATCTCTATTATGGATTATATCATGAGATATTTAATAAATCAAATCACTGCAATTAGACATAACCCATTAACTTATATTAAGTTACAGCATATATAAAATTAATTTTATTCGTTCTTTAAAAGTACCCGTAATACTACTCCTAAATTCTTTATACCAAGTTTAAAAAACTTGATCCCTTCTGATGAACTAATAATTGATGCTTCTTTCTCATTGGGATAATCAATTTGAAAACCAACTTGCATCTGTAAGTTTGATCTTCTATTTTTCATTACATCATAAATAACCCGTAACCATTGCGGTTGGTATTTCTCATCTCCTTTGATATCAGGGAATGCTGTTCTTAAATCAAATATTATACGTGCATCCGTAACGGGAATACTGCGCTGGGTAAAATAATGCCGTTGCATGACATTTACAAATGGCTTTATGTTCTTATCCATCTTTAAAATTGAAGAACTGGTCTTAAGAAATCTCTTAAATATTTCTTCAAAATCAGTATAGCTCAAATCGAATAGACGATTTCTTATCTCACTATTCGTTCCATTGGGCACGGTTATCGCTACATTTGCAAATTCATTATGTATGCTGAATGTTATATGTGGAAATTCCGTATGATTCTTGGCCTTGTGCGATGCTTTAAGCCGGAGAAAATCCCAAACATATAATCCATCCACGCCTGTTATCGCTGACCTACCAACTAATTCTGGGTCTATCCCTACTTCATGCATTAAACTCTTATCCTCTTTGATTTCATCAATAATAAGTTTGAGCAATCGTTTTGCTTGTAAATATGTGTATGGCGATTCAACACTAAACGGAATACCAGAGAATTTTGTTATAGTCCCCTTTTTTAAATAGCCCTCTTGTACCATTTTAGCCTCCACTATTTCAAAATAATCAGTAAATATACCTGCCCAAGCTGATCTTTTAGATCGCTCTTTGCCCCAAGAATAAATATTTCTCCAGGCAAGAACAGTAGCTCCATCAAAAACAAATTGATTTAATACTATGATCAAAATCTGTGGATTCTTGAAACCCTTTAACGCTGCAGTGTGCCTGTGTCTGGTTATCTGACCTGGGTTGAAGTTCGATTCAACCTTACTTTCAACAAGGAGGCACCATCCATCATCAGTATAAAACCAAGCATCCGGCAATCCTTTCCGCTCAGCCATTTCCTCGGTTAGATTTTCTTGATCTGGGACACCTTGCTCAAGAATGTGAATTTTAATATTTCGCGGTATGGTCTTTCCTACAGCCCATTTTATAAACTCCCGCAATAAGAAATCATCCTGGACTAAGCTTGCAATTAGAGAATGTGTGAGCTTATTCTCCTGTTGATCATATTGATCAAAAATATGTCGCATTCGACCCTTCCCTACTTTTTCTTCTTCGCTTTTTTGGGAGCTTTTAGAATAATTAAATTATCGACAACTTTAGGTAAATTACTTTTCGTCTTACTCTTCTCTTTTATCTTTCTTACTATCTCAGCCATTTTCTTAGATAAATGAACAAACAACTTTACCTGCTCTTTTAAAGAAGAAGGATAAGAATATCCATAAAATCTCAAAGTATATGCTCTATCAATGGGAGCTACTAAATCAGGGAGAATATGCGCCAAAACTTTAGAATTTGCAACCAACTGAGCGCTAGACTCAGATCCTTTGATAGATCGTAGAACTTTCTTTAAATCTTTGAAATCATCATCCTCCATCCGTCGCGTACGTAATTTCTTAAGTATTTCTTTATTATCTAAAATTGATTTTCTAAACACATTAAAATCTGGAACCTTTGTTTCATTAGGCCCCATACGATGCATACCCCAAGCTGTTATGACGGCATATATACTTTCAATATGTTCTAGACTTAAGAATTTTCTTGGATTTCTTGCGAGTTCAATACTTTTAGTATGAAAGTATTGCGATGGGCCCCTAAATTGCTTCTTAAATTTATTTTTGGCTTTATTTATAAGTTGCGAATCTAACTTTCTTAACAACCTCTTATGTCTTTGTTCACCAAGCCTACGATTCTTTGTATTTCTTAAAATCATAATTCTTCCTATTAAATATAATTAGCACTACAAGTCGATCAATTCTTTTAACTTCCCTAACACATCTACCATCGCCTTCGTATCTAGTGTGCAATATTTCACAAGATCCCCATAGACTTGATTGCGATCAGCATCTGTCACATTTTTACTATATGTTACTCTCGCATACTCAGCACTAGCAGCTCCACCTTCAGCGATCGTCAATCCCTCATAACCACTACCCACTAAAGCTGGCAAAACCTTTTTAAGTGACGCTGAACCCTTTTGTATAAGATTATAATATTGGAATTTACGAAAAGGCACAAGTAAGTCCACCATCCGAAGCGCCATATTTTGGCAAGAAGATTCAAATTCTGGGAATGCTTCTGCAATTTCTTTTAAACGCCCTTCTTCAAATGATTTGTTATAAGCAATAATATCTCCCTCATTCCCCATGCATTCGATTAAAGAACGGATAAAATAACCCCGCGGGTCATCGGACGATTTATGAAGAAAGGATACATGTTCTAAATTCGCTCCAGGTGATTTTTGAATATGCAGGGAAAATTGGAACGGGACCTGCTGATATGGTCTAATTCCATTAAACCGCGGAATTACCTCCCAAATAGTCTCAAAATCCAAAAAATATAGAGGATAACGCAGCCCCTTAATAAAAGCCTCAATCTCCAGCTTATCAATGTGCTCATGTCCAGATATTGCACACGAACGCTGAATTAATTGATTATCAGTTAATTTAAGATTAGCCGGGATGTCTTTAATAAGAGTGATGCCTTGATCCAAAAGATCAAACCCTTTTGATTTCCCCCGGTATAATTGCAATACATTATTCTCTGGAAGAAATGCCCAACAAGAAGGGATCATTTGGCATTCATATGGCTTACCGCAATGACTACCAATAGAAATATGAGGCTGGGAAGGCAGGTCAATGATCTTCAAAAATCCTTCTACTAAAACAGGAATCTTATTATAAAAATCCTTAATAGCTTCTGTCACATCCAAAAGCGTAAAGAATTCCTCAACATCAATCTCCCCATTACGAATATATTGATTATTCACATGCATCAGATAACAGCGGTCGATCAAAACTCCAGCTTGTTCATAGCAGTACCTTTGAAAAGCAATGTCTTGAAGATATGTCTCTTTAGAGCTTGTTGAGCATTTAACCTCTATCACATCCCACATACCATGTTTATTCGATGGACGCAAAATATCAGCCCGTGCATATAAACGCCCAGACTGAATACCTGCTTCATAAATCGGAGCTGGAGTTTTAGAAGCTAATAGATTCCGGGTTTCTTCCAGATTCTTTACAAAATCATCTTCTTGTACAAGGGTCCCTCCTGGAAATCGACTGATCGCCAATTCTCCTACTCGATAGCCGGTATCAAAAATGGCTTGTAACTGTTCTGATACTTCAGGGATCTCCTGTGGAGCATTACAGCGGGTCCAAAGCAACTTAGGACACTGTATGCCATTTATGAATTTAGATTTTGTAAGGATCTTTGGTGACTTTACCGTCTTTTTTTCGATCAAAAGATCTAATAAAGCATCCTTTAAGTCCTCTTGAAAAATATTTTCTTCACTCATTTGATATCCCCATATTGCTTAAATACTTATCGATATAAAATTTCTTAAATGGCAAATCTGTCTTCAAATACAAAGGATGATGCGGATGTTTGTTATCGGAAATTTGCACCCAAACAACTGTTTTAGGCACAATAGACAGAATATCCTTAAGGCAATCTTTCAAGAAGGCTCTTTTCTGTATTACTCCTCCCCAGGCCGCCCAAACCGTCGAATCAGGATAAGAAGAAAATATTTTCTTGATCGCCTTAAGATTCTTAGTATGGATATTGTTTTCTAGTTCTTTATGAAGATTTATTGGATTTGTCGCTCTTTGAGGGTATAAATTGAACATGATCCAGCCGTCATAACCTGTTCGCTTAGCTCTTTTTTGAACTTGCGTCAGCGTGCGGTCTAATCGCTTGGGAACAGCTGTGCTCGGGTTAACGCCAAAGCAAATGAGTGGTCGGTTACCCTTTTCACCTAATACAAAACGAGCCTTATTATCTTTTGTATTTTCATATAACCACATTAATCTCGCCTTTACCCCTTATGAAATCTTTTCCCACATTTAGGACATTCTATCTCATCTTCATCAAAAAGCATACTACAAGACACATCAGCCCCACAATGTGGACATTTCACCTGATCTGCCCCAAAGGTAAAGTCGTATGCTAAGAATTCATCGATAAAATCATCTTTCATCATTATTCAATCGAAAATGAAGCATTTACCACAACCATCACTTTCTTTTCTAATGACGTTGTATCATCCTCCCCATAATCGGAGACCTGTGTCGAGGTAACTGGAGTTATCTGGAATACACCCATCTTGGCAGATTGAAGCGATCCAATTTTATTTCCTGCAGCACTGACAATGCTCTCTGCCCTTAACTTTGCATTCTGTGTTGCTTTAGCTAACAACTCGACTTTTAAAGCATCAATTTTATTGTAAAAGTATTGCGGGTTAGCTGATTCAAAATTTATCCCCTGATCAATTAATTCCGTTGATTGCCGGGATAATGCGTCGATTTTATCAAGATCATTGGAACGTATTTCTATGCTCTGGCTTAAAACATAGCTATCTACAATGTTTGTATCCTTATCGTCTTTATCTTTTTGGTATACCCTCGTTGTAACAATTTGGTTGATATACATTTCCTTCGTTTCGACCTGTTTGGATTTCATATACGCTAGAACATTATCTAAATCCCCCTTTAAATCTTTATAGGCTTCCTGCAGGCTTGGTCCTCGCCTTGTAAAAGTACAATCCCAGACAATATAATCACTTTTAATGATCTCCTGTGCTGCTCCCTTAACAGTAATGGTATGCTGCCAGAACTTCATGACCTTTAAAAACCCTCCAGACAAAATAAGGCTGGCCACAATAGTTGCTACAGCAATACAAATCCCTAGAACAATAACCTGTGAATCCTTAAAGATTTTTGATCCTTCCATACGTTTCTCCTTTATTGGGCCTTCCCCACCGTCTCTATTAACCACTTTAATTTCTTAAAAGGTATCCTAATCTTTGGCATGCCTGCTGCATAACAGGCAACTTCATAGGCATTATAATGAATAGTCAAACTCCTCTTATCAAATGTGAATTGCGTACCATCGCTTACTGCATCCTTAGTATAGAATCTTGTCCCTATCTTTTTCTCAAGCCCAAGATTAGAAAAGTAATCCAGCTGTTTTAAATAATTTGTCCCAGGCTTAAAAAGATCCCTTAACTGAACTGTTCTTGAATGTTCTATATCATAATTAAATGCATAAAAATACCCCACCCCATGCGGCCCGCCTACTGGCATGAAATAAGTATCAAATATTACGCTCACATATTTTGTGTCTGCTCTTGTAACCTTAAAGTTAATATCAAACGAGTCTCCCTCGGGGTCTGTTTTGAGGTCTTCCTTGACCTGCTTGCCGATATCATCACCCGATAAGAATCTTTTAAAAAGACCCCCGGCAAATTTACCTAATTCTTTATTAACGCCTTTTAGCTCCTCAGCGGAAACTCTTAGGCTTTTAAACTGTGGATAATTTCCTGTAACATCGCAATTTTGAGTATGCTCATGAAACTTAATTTTTTTATAATCTAGATTATTTGCGACAAAAGTCATCTTCCCCTGACCTTCTAAAGGGAATATAAGCAAGAAAATCCATAAATATAAGAATGATCGTTTCATATATATCTATTCACTATGATTAAGGTCTAAATTCACAAACTTTACATATTCCCTTAAGAATTTTAATTTAATGTACTCTCCAGATATTCCATTCCTTTGTTTGGCAATATTTATTTCCGCAATCCCGCGATTTTCTAAAGTAGGATTGTAATAGTCATCCCTCGATATTAACAAAACCACATCCGCATCCTGCTCAATAGCCCCTGATTCCCTTAGATCTGAAAGCTGAGGCTTTTTAACCTCCCTGCCTTCGAGAGCGCGATTCAGTTGGCTTAAGGCGATAACAGGCACATCTAATTCACGGGATAAGGATTTTAAAGAACGAGATATTTCTGATATTTCCTGCTGCCGGTTTTCTGTCCTTGTTCCGCTTCGCATAAGCTGTAAATAATCAACGACAATCATTCCTATATTTGCTGTAGTTTTAAGGCGTCTTGCTTTAGCTCTTAACTCTAAAACAGATATCGCGGGTGTATCATCGATATACATGGGCATTTCAGATAACTCACTGGCCGCTTTTGTAAGCAGAGGCCATTCATCGTGGGAAAGAAACCCAGTGCGAACCTTATTTGCATTTACCATGGCCTGTGAACACAGCATACGTTGAATCAGGTTTTCTTTAGACATTTCGAGGGAAAAAACGGCGACAGGAGTTTTACTCTTAAGACAAGCATTTTGAGCAATCCCCATAGCCAAAGCGCTCTTACCCATACCAGGACGGGCTGCGATGATAATAAGTTCTGATTTTTGAAGTCCGGCAGTGTGCTTATCCAAATCAATAAAGCCAGTAGTAACACCCGTTATAGATTCTTTTCTTTCACTTAATTTTTCTATAACTCCAATAGCTTCTCTTAATAGACCTTTAACAAGAAATGCCTGTTGATTTTGTCTGGCTTCAGCTATTGCAAAGATTAAGCGTTGAGATTCATCCACCACTTCTCCCAATTCCATCCCTGTGTCATATCCATTTCTAATAATCATACCGGCATTCTTAATCAGCAGACGGCGAACCCCTTTATCCTTTACGATATCTATGTAATAACGCACATTTGCCGTTGTTGGAACAGCATCAACAATTTGGGCCAAATACGACAGTCCTCCAATAGAGTCTAATTGATTCTTATCTTTCAAATAATCAGAAAGAACAACAAGATCCACATTTTTCCGGTCGCTATATATAGTTTTAATAGCTTCAAATATTTTTTGATGGGCTGTCTCATAAAAGTACCCATCTTCAAGATACTCGATAGCATCGCCGATAGAGTCAGTAGATAAAATCATTGCTCCTAAAACAGACTTCTCCGCGTCACTGTTATACGGGGGAGGTGACATTTCACTTGGGGACATAAATCTAGCCTTTCCTATTTCTTAAGCACAACAGCAATAGAATAAGCCCTCATTTGAGTTCTTTGCTGATCACAATAAGGGGATTTCTTAATTGTTTGGATGTACTCTATGTTAATCGTTGGGAATACAGGACCAATAGACCAGTCATCAACAACAATGATCTGTCTTTTATCAATCCTGTTCGCATCATCAATAAAACGATCAAGTTGTTCTTTGTTATCTGATTTAATACCTTCTAAAGATTTAATCTGGTTTACGGTATCTAAAAATTTTACGGTTCTGCCTTCATGAACAAAGAATTGTGGACAGTCCTTACCTACTGTAATCAGATCATTATCAATGCCAAATTGCCATTTACAGCTCACCACAAGATACGATTTATTAAGGAATTTACGCAGATCATCTGTGTATTCTGCCTTTAGTGCTTCCCAGGATTTACGGTAATATTCTTTTTCAATCTGAAATTCTTCCCAGTTCACTTTTTAGGTCTCTTTCTCGGGGCAATACTCGTTTGGCTTAAGACCAAAGGTCCAGGCAACCGCTTCTTTTACTGTTAGTACACTTGGAGGGACACGAAGTGTATAAAATGCTCCTGTAGAAGGACACTTAACTTTAACCAGACATATGGGCTCTTCCCTTTCATGCCAGTCAATTCTGACCAACTCGTATTCACCGTCTTTCTCAATTAATGTGTGCTTCACCTGTGCTAAAAACCGGGAATACCCTACTTCTTCCAAACATATCCGCCGAATGGCGGCATTTTGCATGCCTAAAATATCTTTAGCCGTTAAAAGCTTATTTTTTATACGTCTATAAATACTCGTCGGGATATGTACGCCTCGAATATAAATTTCTTCTTTCTTAAGCTTTCCATCTAGTAGCCAATGTTTGAATATGCCGTGCCTGCGACCTCCTACAAAATTTAATTGGCTGAATATTTGACCATTGTCATACCACTCTAAATATTCACCTTCCTGTCGGCCTTCTTTATATAAGCATTGCAGCTGCTGAACGCCGTTTTCATGCCACGCTTTGTGCTCCCCATCAATTATGCCCTTTTTAAAATTTACTTCCCTTTTGATCTGTCCATTGGCATGCCATTCTCTTTTAAGGCCATGTAGAGAATTATTAACATACGTTTCTTCACATTGTAAAACACCGTTGACATGCCAACACCGGCCTACCCCATGAATCTTGTTATTATGAACAGGGTAATTAAAACGCATTTGGCCATTTAAATGATAAGCAACGGTTTCCGCCACTACCTTGTCTGGGCTAAGATAGTTATACTGAAGCCTTCCTTGAAGCCACGTTTCCCCTAAAATAGTTTGGATGGCAGAATCAATCACTGACTATCCTCCAACCATTAGGTTCATACTCCCTTTGCCTGATGACCTTATACAGACCTGGATCAAAGGTTATGGTTTTATGTTCCGGGTGATCCAACGCTGTTACTGAATCCTCCTCAACTTTAAAATAAAGAGTTCCATTATCTTCGTAAACTTCCCCTGAATCTAGTTTATGAAAATGCCCGGTAGCCTCCCCTTCCGCCAAAACCTTAGATTTTTGCTGAACAGCTTGAGCAGGAATTCCTTTGACCTTGATAATTAGAAGATCCCCCTGTCTTTTCATCATTGAATAGCTCCTTTCCATAATTTAAAGAATAAAAGTCCTCTGCTTAATGGCATTACTTTCAATGCCAAGCAATTGACACACACATGTATTACCATAACGTTTTAAGACATCAAGACAATTATCGACGAGGGGAATATATTTCTTAAGTATAAGACAAAGCAGCGACAGCGTTATGTCGTTAATAATGACTGATTTTGGAAGAATCTTGCTTGGGACTTAAAGGGACTTAAGGTAGGCTGTAACGGTCTTTTTGATTTCTTCTTTGAACGATTCTGGCTCTAACACCGTTAAATATGGAATCCAATGCATAATAGTATGCGTAATCTCTTCAGGATGAGCGGGATACGTCTCAACTACAAATGATCCATCTTTATGCTCACTAACAATCTTTTGTAATGGGAAATATGTCTTCTGCCTAAAGTATTTCGTAACTTCTGCCCCTATTTTTATGAGCACCCGATCACCACGCACGCCATCAAACCAAATATTAACGCTTTGTTCAAGCATCTTATTGATATCTACCGCTGGAACGAAGGTTTCATCCAAAAGTTCAACTTTTTTGGTGCGATCTATCCGGAATTTTAATATCCTTCTATCCGTTCTATCTTGAGCAATGCAATACCAAAAACCATCAAACATGGCGATCTTCAAAGGTTCTATAATGTATTCCTTTTCGCCCTTTGTAGTAGAAACATACTGTTGCCGCACTCTTTGGCAATTATCGATAGCTTTTTCTAAATCTTTAACAATTTCCGTATTAGGAAGCTGACATCCACCTGTTGCTACCTTGGCATAAAAAGGCGTATCTAAACTGGTCACCATTAGCCTTTTAAAAAGCTCATGGAAAGAATTTTCGAACTTGCTGCCCAAGGACAATGCTATATCCCCCATAAAGGACATTAGTGAAGCTTGTTCCTCAGTCAGAGAAACTTTGCGCAGAGAAAACCCTTCTACAAAGGCATACCGACCCGGGATCTTTTCCCAAATCGGATATTTACAACGCCCAAGAAGTGCAATATCTCGCTGGATTGTTCTTCGGGTCACCTGTAACTGATCAGCCAATTCAGCTGTTGCCACAGACTTGCCCTTATCGAGCATGGATAAAATTGTGAGTAGTCTTTCAACGGTTGTTATATACGGCTTATCGGAAGGTTTTTTGACTTTCGTTTTCTTTAAAGCAGAAAAATCCTTAGTTTTAGCCATAGAATAAATGTACTCTTCACCAGCCCAAAAATCAATTTATTATACTTATTTCCTTAAGCGTTCAATCCCCCGATTGACCCAAACATTTCGAATCATCTCACCAATTGGCTTGAACTCATCTTCAGTAAACTCATCAGTCTTTGCGTTATTGCACCAATAACAGCATGTTTCTACGTTACTTGTTGAATATTCTTTATTGGGAGATTTTCGATCTATCTCCATCACATACCCCCGTGTTTCATGCTTTTTAAACAATTTCTTTTTTTCAATTAATACATTAATGTCTTCTAAAGTAATTCCACAGTAATAACATTTATTCCCCTTAGAAACCTCCTCAAATTTATTTGGCAATAACACATTCGAGAATAAACGATCGTACTCCTTCTCCATACTTTCGATAAGGACCGAATTTTTCATTTTCCAGCTTTCAATATTCTGTGCAATTTCTTCTACCTTTACCGGTGGCTTGTTTGGATTTGCTAACGGATATTCTTCATCAAATTGATATTGATAATAAACCCCTGCGTACTCTTTAATATCTTCATCGTTTATTTCATATCGAACAAATTCATTAACCTCAATACCATCCAGCCCCTCATTGATGCTCTTCCTAAAAAGAAAAATATTCAGTTTTGTATTAAAGCTTTCCTTCCGTTTATCTGCATATGTCGACATTAAAACCTCCCTAGCAAAAATTCCAACTAACACAATTTAACACCCCACCCTCTTTGGCCACAGAAGTTGATTCTACAGGAACGACCTGTTTGCTGGGACCGAAAGCTTTTCTAAGAACATCGACTGCCAGATTGTTACTCCGATCATAATTCTCATATGCTGGAACCAGGAGGAGATCACCAACCTCAAGAAAATTTATATAATTCCCGACAGCTGAATCCTTATTCTTAGGATCATTCTCTATAAAATAAGGCATTTCAGCCCATTGAAGTCCATGCTTCAGCAAAACACTCCTTAATTTCTTGCCAAAAGCCTCTTGACCTGTCAGCTGATTATTAATCAGGACTGTTTTGTTGTCAACAAAACGCACACATCCATCTGCGTGTCCAAAAGGATCTCCAGGCTCTACAGGAATCATAATTAGTTCATCAACGTTAAGTAAATCCATTAACATCGCGTGAAGTCCTGATTTTCTATAACTTGGATTCTCCTGGTAAACCCGTTCCGTCATGACTGCCTTCCAACCAAATCGTACAATATTCCCACCATCTACTACTAGATCTATAATCCATGGTTTTATACCAATCTCCTGACAGACCTTGACCGCATCAGTGATTGTAGGTCTCCATTTCTTTGTTTGTAAATATGAGGGACTGTATTTAAACAATATAAAGGTATCCTCCACGTCCGCAAAGGCGCGTTCAACCCCCGCAGGTATCAAAACAGGCATATAGTCCCGGCACCAAATATCCTTCGTGTTGGGCAATAATCCATATTTCACGCCACTGTTCTCCAATACCGCAGATAACCTGGTAAGAAAATCGGGATGATATTGGGGTACTAGCCCTGAGAAATAAATAACATTTGATTCGGCCATATAACTTCCTTTAAGTTTCCTTTTCCGGCTGATACTCATCTTCTTTTACACCGAAGGTCCACGCTACCGCCTGCTTAACTGTTTTCATTACTGGTGGAACACGAAGAGTATAAAAGGCTCCGGTTGATGGGCACTTAACTTTCACCAAGTAAATCTCTTCCCAATCACGACCTAAAACTTCCGCCGGAATTACAACCAACTCCTGCTCTCCGTCTTTTTGAATGATCTTGCAAGAAAGCTGAGAAAGAAAACGGCTATAACCAAGCACTTCAGTACATACCCTGCGGTGGAAGGCATTCCGCATCTTTAGAACATGCTTTGCATGAAGATTTCCAGTAAGGATTAAATTCTCGTAACGTTTACAGAACCGTCTACCGGCAGCATAAAAGGTGCGTGATCTTTCTTTTCCAGCCTCATCCCACTCTATTTGTTCTCCATGCAATCGACCTTGAAAATGAGCTGCTCGCCTTTGAATGCGCCCATCTGCATCCCAATAACGGGATGTCCCATTAAGGACCCCCCGATCATAGACCTCTTCTGATGCTAAACATCCATCGGCATACCATGTTTGCCTTCTGCCATGCAAACGTCCATTGTCGTACTCTTCCCAAATACTTATCTGCCCATTTTCATACCAAACCCGGCTGGTACCTATACGGACACTTTTACTAAATTTTTCTTCAAGAAATAATTGGCCATTTCCAAACCATAGACGCTTTGTGCCATCTAGTAATCCATCATCATAAGATACCTCTGAAACGAGGGCCCCTCTGTCATCCCACCGTCGATGTAACCCTTGAGTATAGCCCAACACATAGAACTCTTCTTGCAAGACGGCTATTCTCATCCCACATACGTTGATATCCATCTTTCTGTCCGAAAGCATAGCTCTCGCAGAGAGACAAATGTCCGTTAGAATACCATTCCCGGCAAACCCCATGAATAACTCCTTTAACAAAGATCACTTCTCTGGCTAATTCTCCATTGGGATGCCAGGTCCTCCGAATACCGCTGTGCTTTACCTCTTCAGTCTTCAACATAACCTTTATCCTAGTTAGCTAAAAAACCCATCGGCTCTTTATGGAGAGAGCTATACATACCATCCTTTTCCATATCCGCTCCATAGGTCAAATCCTGCATCAAAAGCGTATCGCCTTTTCTAGAAACGATCTTGCGCATTGCATTTAAAACAGCATTTTTGATATTCCCCCCTGAAAATTCATATTTATTCGCCAGAAGGTTAAAATCCACATCCTCGGATACCTTTAACTGTTTTGGCAAATGAGACTGCCATATCTTGCATCTAGCTTCTTTAGTTGGCGGCTCAAACTTGATCTTTAAACTCACCCGCCTTTCTAAAGCCTGATCCAATAATTCAGTCATATTCGTCGTAAGGATAATCATGCCCTCAAATCTTTCTAATTCCTGCAGCATTTCATTAACAAACCTAATATCGTGTTCTTGAAAAGCAAAAGCCCTATTGTAAAAAAGGGTGTCTGCCTCATCTAAAACAACCACAAGATCTTCTTTTTTGGCTACTTGAAAAATATTTGCAATATTTTTGTCTGTTGCTCCTACCCAACGTTCCATTATCTTGGGATACTCAACCATTAGGATCTTTTTATTAACATATTTGGCCATAGCCTCGGCCAACATACTTTTGCCGGTTCCCGGAGGTCCATAAAATAAGAACACCGTCCCCAGCCCTTTCTTAATCCTTTCTTTTACACCCATAGCCTCTAATTTATTATCCCGAAAGGCATCCAGAAACAACTTAACCTTATCCTTAATTTCATCTTTAAGAAGAACATCATCGATCACATATTCAGGTTCTTTAACATATCCAACGCTATCAAAATCAGATGATAAATCCCTCTTATTCGGATCTGGTTTCTGACCATTCAATTCTTCGGAAAGGGACATAAGTGCATGACTCGTTAATGCAATTTCAACGCGTTCAGACTCAAATCCTTTTCGACCGGTGAATGCTAGGAAATTATTTTCAAAAAGAGCCGTTTTATAATTGAAATATTTATAGTGAAGCAGCCGGGCAAATACAGAATTCTCAAGATCGAAAAGAAACAAAAGATCGTCCTTCAAGCAAACATTCCTGTTAATCTCATGAAACTCTAGATAATAAAAGAATATAAGGATCCGTTTTTCAAATAACTGTAGACCAAAGCGAGATGCTATATCTTCAAAAACAAACTTGATTCCCTCCTTTTGAGCATTTTCAACTGCCCCCCAAAATAACTGCTCTGTCTTCTTTATTTTTTCATTCAGAAGACTAGTCTTTTTTTCTAAAACTTCCGGCTTTTCTTGCTTTTTACGGGTGGGGGCTTTTAAAGTCTTTCTAAGGGATGTTTTAAAATACCTTCTCCTGGGACTATGACTTTCTGTATTAGAGCCTTGCTTCTGATCCAATATAAGACGCTTTTCCTGATATAACTTACCGATATTAATATAAGAAGAAAAATAATCCTGATCTGTCTTTAAAACAATCGTTTCTGATGGGATAACAGCCGATTTGCGTAATAATGCTTTGCCGCTTGCTTCCTGGTTCTTTTGTGTTTGACCAACGCTTAATTCTTCCATATCACCTGCCTTTTCTATTAGATATTCTTCTGCTTTTCTTCCGGATATATTAGAAAGATATACAGCATCCCTGCGGTTAATGCCAAATTGATAACCCCGCTTATAATGAATACTGGCTCCTTTATAGCGATCGCCCTGACCAAATAACATGCCATAGCGGCAAACATTACCTGGTAAGTAGCCAAACTTAGCCCCTTTGTAGACCTTTCTTTAACAGACTTAACAAACTGCGGAACAGATGTAGCTATACTTAATACCATTCCGGCCCAACCAATCACTTCAGACCACATTTCATACCTAACTTTCTTTGAATGTTTTTGTTTCATAGGCATATTATACCTATGCAAGCGACAGCCCTGTGTCGCATAAAAAAGCCGCATGGCGTTTTTATGCCATCCGGTTCCCCAACTCCCAAAAACTGTTCGACTTTAGCCAATCTTTTGTTTAAGTTGCTCTATCCTTGCATTAATCTCCGCTAGATCTTTCTTTATCTCTTCTGCGTTTATGGTAGATAATTTCCCGGGAACTATAGACAACGGATCTGATAATTTATCATGAACCTGACTTAAGAGATCTCTAACAAATATAATGCTCCTCCTCTGAACCTCTTCAGGAGGGGCTTCTGGAAAAATGTCTTCTGGCATTGTATCTCCTTACTCCCCAAAACTGTCTGTCTTCAGTTAATCTTTTGTTTTAGTTCCTCTATCCTGGCATTAATCTCAGCCAGTTCCTTACTTACCTCTTCTAACCTAGGCAATAAAGGGAACATAGAAATATTGGACAATATCTTCTGAACATCATCCAAAAGTTCTCCCGCGCGTTGACACGATCTTTCTTGTATCTCTTTTGGCGTAATTGATTGAAATAAATCTGGCATATGCTCCCTATTCTTTATTAATACAAACTGTTATCTGAATAGCTTCTTTTCCTTTAAGACCCATGTTCTTATCTTCACGTTCAAAATATACCCATTTAAACCTAGAATCATTTGCACCAAATCTAATTTTGGGACGTCTATCTGGATTAGGTATATCTTTATCAGACAATCCAAAAGCAATAGCATCTATAATAGGTTTTGTGAAATTATCTGTATCAAAAAATCTTTTACGAAATATAGAGTTAAAATAAAAAGATAACGATATCGCAGCTTCTTCCGTCCTTCCCTGTCCTTGGGCCTCACGCCTTATATTATTTGCTATTTTAATTTTCCAAGCGTATAGGCAATCCCTCATTTTGTCAGTACTAGGAGTGGAATTAACAGTCTCGAATCGCCCCACCTTGGTCTCTACCCCCTCTATGTAACACTGAACAATAATTTGTCGATTAACGCCTTTTAAAAATTTAAAATTACCACGTGGCCCCTGTCTTTCTTCTAACTGCATATTTATAGTCCCTTTTATCAGATTTTCATAACTATAAGACATTCCTTTTAGGTATGCAAGCTAATACATACCTATGCCTGAGTGTTCCTCTAAGGTATCCAGTGGATAATATAGCTATGAAGAATGAATGCCAAAAGATAAAAGAGATTTTGGTGAAAAATATCAAGAAGCACCGTGCCAAACGAAAACTAACCCAAGAAAACGCTGCGGAACTTGCTGGTTTTACGTCTAAATATTGGCAACGCCTTGAAATGATCTCGCAGTCAGACCTCCCTTCTTTAAAAGTTCTATTTAAGATTGCAAGAGCCCTTGAAACTTCCCCCGCTAAATTGTTAGACGAATAGATCTCGCAATTATATAACATACTCGCGACAAGGCTGTGTCGTTTCATATACACATATAGCCATAGATCGTTTGATATATCAAGACAATAGTACCTCCCGCTTACAAAAAAAGGGCGCCCCAATACGGAGCGCCCTTCAAAGTCAAAATTCTCAACCTCTTATTAGGCTAATAATTTTGAAGCTTCTTTTTCTTCTTCCTCTTTAAACCCAACAATGTCCCTATGAAGTTTTTCAATTAGCCTTTCACGGTCCATCGGGCTCATTACCTCATAAATCTTTAGCATAGCTGGATCAATCTTATATTCTTCTTGATCTTCTTGCTTTTCAAGATTTTGAGTCATTCTCTGTTGTTCAACGGTTGATTTTTTAGCGACAGGTAAAAACCCTATCTTAAAAAGCTTATCTGTAAGCTCTTTAAAGATTAACCAGGACATATACTCGATCCTGGCTTTTTCTTCGCCTGGTACTTCATTTGAACGCGCAAGTTGTTTTAAACGCGCATACTGATTTCGAGCCATTAACAAAAGCTCACCACCGATCATAGCGGTAAATTCTGGTGAAGCGAAAATAGAATTATTTTCTCTAATTTCCACCAAATCACGTCGAATTGTTCGATCAGACTTTTTTAATAAACTGGCAATATGGCTGCTGTTACACCCATCTATAGCCAAGGTCTCAACACATGCCTGACGGCTTTCTTTGGATAAAAAAATAGGGTCTAACCCGCCATCTTTTATCTTTTTTAAAACCTCAACAACCGGAAGATCTGCTTTCTTTTTTATTTCTTTACTCATGGCTTAACCTCCTGAAAATATCGATTCTTAATTTCATCAGTGATATTTTCTTTACCGACAAGGTTAATATAACGTCTTACGATGACGTCACAATAACCTGGATCTAATTCCATACCATAACAGCATCGACCCAATTTCTGAGAAGCGATAAGGGTTGTGCCTGACCCAAGAAAAAGATCTAACACCAAATCTTCTCTCTGGGAGCTATTTTTAATTGCACGCTCAGCCAACAAAACCGGCTTTTGAGTGGGATGTTTATACGTTTGACTTGATTCCCTATCGATTTGCCATAGGGTTGACTGACCAACCTCGCCATACCATTTATGAGCACCGTTGTCTTCTTGCCTGTTCGACATCAGCGCCTCTTAGACACATAGCCTTAAAATAAACCGGAGGGTTTTAGATTGAATTGAGTGGTATAATGGCCAAGTTGAATAACTGGCCGGCAAGGAGAATTCTATGAATGCCACTCA
>Ga0265338_10004362_pt1 | contig 19148 bp, 18 predicted proteins | sample 42126metaG_FD_193579 | JGI IMG/M metagenome (GOLD analysis project Ga0265338, IMG submission 193579) | Rhizosphere microbial communities from Carex aquatilis grown in University of Washington, Seatle, WA, United States - 4-21-26 metaG | ecosystem: Host-associated > Plants > Roots > Rhizosphere...
TGGCAGGGCCGTCCAGTGCCTTGCGGCCGCTGGATTTCGAGTGAGGCTTTTCAGCTTGCTTGGGCCGATGGTTGCGCCACCAGCCTGCAAACCAGGTCAAGACACGCCTGCGATCTTCTTTCGCGTCTTGACCATTAGCACCGGGTCAGCCGCCGCTTTTAGCGGCGCGTTCGCCCCGTGCCACGGGTCTCGCCTCTTCACTCTCAGGTTGCTTTTATCTCACAGCCCAGCGGTGTCGTTTTTAACATCGCCGGCGCTCGGAAGTTTTTCACGCGGCCTGCCGAGCCGTCGTGCCCTTCCCGGTGCGAGCGCTCATTTTGTCCCACCTTTCGGCGTCTTTCTTTTGGCTGATCCCGCTTTTACGCGTGACCGCCCGAGTCGCCCGTCCGTGCTGATGCTCAGTAGCAACCAAATACCCTCTGGGTAACTGCGATTCATCCAGGCTCGAAACCCGCCTGAACTACTTGACCCGGCTTGGAGCGGCTTCTAATCGCCCCTTGCCGCCAAGTCCCTCATTCGCGTTTTGGCACGCGCGAACGTGCCAGAGGAACTGGTGAATTCTGCCTCCTCATCAAACCTTGCGGTCCAATTTCAGAGGAGCCGGGCCAACCAGCCTGCCCCGACTTTTCCCCAGTCACCTGGGATTATCCTGAAACGAACAATTCAATCTTTCGACCTTCACTGCCCGCTTCGTTCTTTCAATGAACTGTGAACATCATATCCTAAATCGCGAATCCGACAATGAATTGATGTCCACAGGTTGTTCACCGGAAACCGCCCGTGGATAAGGTGTGAACAAGACAAATCAGCCCGTCAATTCAGGGTGATACTCATTTCACGACCTTGAATTATTCACCGCTTTTTCAGGCCGGAATGTCCCCGGTGAACAAGTTCTGTTTGTGACTTTTCAAAATTAAACCGGACGATCGGCAATGAAGGGGGTCTTAACATCACCCGTCGCTCGGCTGGGCCCAAATGGTTGGGAGTAGTTGGGAGCATCGCAATCCGACATCGCATTCTTGGAAGCCGAAAACATTGACTGGGAAACCAACAGGACCACCTCTTGTTCGTTGTATATGCCATTGGCGATACTGATGGTGTCGCCCGAAGCGGCGGCTTTGACTGTCGCCTGAATCGTTTTGTATCATTTTGATTTTCGCCCGGCCTCGATTGGGTGGGTTACAAATCAAGGCACGGCCAGACGAAAAGCAAACTCAAGGGTAACCCGGTCAGAATTCCGGGTTTGACTTACAAAAACCGGGCCGATCCCGATGAGGACCGGCCCGGCTGCAAGTTTAAAGCAAGGATTTTACGGGATCGGCGGCGTCCAACCGTTCAGAACAGTTGATCTGGAATAACTGCTTGCGACCTGGGCCGCTGTCAACCGCACCACCCACGAGGGGCGTGTCGAGAGGTTAATGGTCGCTCCAGCGAGGGTTTTGCTGCCGTATTCAGCACCACGGGCGGTGCTGGCGTGCCCATTATCGTCCCAAGCGACAGCGGTGATATGGCTGTCCATGCTGCAATTGATATAGGCCGTCTCACCGTATGGATACCAGGGCCGCATCAAGGTGGAGGTGTTATTTCCAACATTACTTGACCGCAGGATGCTGCAACCGCTGAACACAATCCCGAACGGGGTGCCCTGCGGCGTGCTCGGTGCGCAATTGCACCCGCCTGTCGTGTTAATCTGGCGAATGTTGCAGGTGGAAAAATACGCCGGCCCGCCGCTGTAGATGAAATCCTCTTCGCCGCGAATTTCGCAGTAACTGAAATAATACGGACCATACCAGACGGCCAGGGTGTCCTGAAAGCCGTTGATGTAGCAGCGATAAAATTCAATATTCTTCCCATAAAGCATCACCGCGTGGGACGACGTGGAACCGGATAAATATGTGTTTTGAATCGTCATGTATTCGACCGTAATGCCCGTGCCGTTAATCACCATGGCTATCTGGTTCTGGCCAGCTTGAAGAATGACGCCCGTCTGGCTGGCGCCGATGAACGTCAGATTTTGCTGGCTGCTCCCGACGACCACTTGTTCGTTGTAAGTGCCATTGGCGATGCTGATCGTGTCGCCATTGGCCGCGGCCGCGACGGCCGCCGAAATCGTCGCGTATTGCGACGGCACGCTGCGGGTGGTTGCCAGTGCGCTGGTGGCGGCCACCATAACGGCGGCGCACACATAGCTTTTCAGATGTTTGATTTTCATTTGGTTTTGTGTTTGTGTTGGTTGTTTTGTGGGGAATGAACCGAAACCATCCAGTCACGATTCAAATTATTTTTTTAATTCAGCCAGCATTTGGGATTTATCCAGCAGTTGAGTCCGGTCTTCCGGGGTCAGCGACGGTGAATTCTTGATGTAATTCTCCGCGCTAGTCTGATCCACCGCCGTCCATTTTTCAATGAGCGTGGTAAGCGTTTCCAAACGCAATTGTGGATTGGAAATACTTTCGGCCCAGGTTGCAGCCAACTCCGGCTTTTGAGCTAATTGCGATGAAAGTGCAATCTCCGCGGCACCGGTGTCGGACTCCGCCCCGGGATTGTTTTGGTTGATCCACGTTGCAGCGGCAATTGGGTCGTTGTCTGCCCAATAACCTATCGCGCTCGACAGTGTGGAACTTTGTTGTCCCGCCGGCAGATTGTTTTGCGCAAAGTCCACCAGACCCTTCGGGTCGGTTGGCGACCAGCCGACGATGATTGCGTTGAGCGCGGTGTCGCGCAGTCCCGGGTCGGTGATCTGCATCGCGCTGGCGATGGCGGCCTGCGGTTGAAATTCGGCCCAGCGACTGTAAGCAGGCAACATCAAGTCTTCGCGGCTGTTCGGCGCGCTGTTCGCGGCAAAATTCGCCGCCCGGTCAAACTGGCCCGCTTCGGTAAGCGCGGAAATCAAATCGCCACCGAATTCTGTCGCCCGCCCGGGATCATTCTGGATCAACGCAACCGTTACGCTTATGGCCTTGTCCGGGGATTGGATCGCGCCCTGTAGCAGGGCATTGATGGCCTGGGCCTGATCCATGACGGTTTCAGATTGCGCCCACTTGGCGGCGGCTTCGGGATCGGTGGTGCCCCATCCCTTCAAGGCCGAGCGCAGCAGCGCCGCGCGCAGCCGCAGGTTGGTTTGCGCCGCAGCCAGCCCGATGGCCCGTTGCGGATCCTGTTCCGCCATCTTTTCAATCAACGCAGCCAGCTCATTTTCGCCGGCCGGCGTCCGTGGCAGCGCGGATAGTTCATCCCAACGTTTTCCCGGGTCTTCCGCCTTGGGTGGGGCAACGGAATCAACTGCTTCCGCCGGCTGGCGGGAAACCACCGGTGGATTTGGTTGCACCTGAACCCGTGGCACATTTTCCGGCGGCATGGCACGGCTAGACAGGGAAAAGCGACCGAAATAGAAAGCGGCCAACGCAACCATCGAAACCAGGCTTAACAAAGTAAATGTGGACCAGCGCTGTGAAAACATAGGAGGTGTCTTTTGAGGAGGTGCCATTAAACCGTTTCCCGTGAAATATCCGAGTGAAACCGTTGCGAAGGCGGGAAGTCCATCCGGACTTCCCGCCTCGCGTTTTTCAAGGATAGTTATGCGTGGTGATGCCCGAGACCGTGGCAGCATAGATGGTCACGGGATATGTGCCCCCGCTGACGGTGGAACCATTACTGAACACAACGCCGTCGGCAAAGTAGATTTCAAAAGTTTTGGATTCAGAAATTTTGACATTGCTTAAGGTAATGTCGCTCATGTGCAGTTCAGGAAGACCATAGATTTCACAAAAACCGCCGCCGGTGGCCGTTACGTTTGAAATGGTAATATGTTTCACGTTGGGTGTCGTGCTGGTGACGGTAGCGGATCCCGCCGTGGTCGGATTGCTCGGATCGCCACCATACCAATCCGTGAAGGAAATCGGGCTGCCCACGTTGCTCATGGTCAACCCCGTGTAGGTCAGATACTGGACAACGCCGCCACGGCCGCGGGAAGATTTGACATGGACGCCGTTGGAAGTTCCGTTAAACGTGCAGTTTTGCACCGTGAGATGATCCACTTGATCGCTGCAATAACTGCCGATGGTCATACCGTGGCCGGTGCCAAACGTGCAGTTCTGGACGACGAAATACTGGCTATGGGTATGGCTGCCAACAATGGCGATGTTGTCATCGCCGCAGGAAATGTTGTCAGTGTCGAACAGAAAATTGGCGCCCTCACAGTCACAGCCGTCGGTGTTCGGAGAGGTGGACGGCGAGGATATCGTGACGTGGTCAACCGTGATCTCATTGCAGGCATAGTGGAAGCTGATATGCACGTTCGGCGCGTTCTGGATCTTGATGCCGGTAATTTGCACGATGGTGCAATTGTTGCCATCCAGCACGCTGGGCCGCGCCACCGAATTGTTGTTGTTGTAAGCCGTCCACCATGCCGAGCCTTGGCCATCGATGGTTCCCGAGCCGCTGATTTTGACATTGTTTAGGCCGCCATACTCAATGAAAGCGGTGCTTCCCGGGTAGGTGCCGTAGGCCAGCATCTGCAAGGTGGAACCACTGGCGAGGTTAAGGCACACATTGTTCTTCATGGTGATCGGGCCGCTCAGAAACGTCCCGGAGGGAACCTGCACCGTGCCGCCTCCCGCCGCCGAAGCCGCGTTGATCGCATTTTGAATGGCCGTGGCGTTGTTGGCCGAACCCGTCGAGGCACCATAGGAGGTGATGTTGTAGGTTCCGCTGGGGATGGTTGGTAAAGTTGGCGCTGAGAAGCCCGCATAGCCGGGAGCAACAACGGCTCCAGCAATCAGGATCGTTTTAAGCCAATTTGCTTTAATGATTTTTGTATATGTAGTTTTCATGTTTGTTTGTTGTGCGCGGAGTTCCCCATTCTATCAATAAAGGATACGGATTGCACCCTTGGCTTGGAACGGGGAATTAGCATAAAACTTACCTTCTCAAATTAAACCTTATACATTCCACCTGTTTTCTCCAAAATAGGCTGAATTTTCTCCTCATCGGAATAACCGACACTACTGGTGAGGGATCGCAGGAAGGATAAATCGGCGGTTTTGCAGCGAGCGCCAACCGCGAAATACGAACGGCACCAAGTAACCCGGCCACCAGCAGGCAGCGGCCGAGTTGACTCACATTAAATGTTACCGGGGATGGGAGGTGGACGAGGAGTCTGCTGATACGTTGACTCATAATCATGGTTACCGAAGCCCTGAACATGAGTTTGACCTCCAAACGCGAGTATCTCGCCAAAATCCATGGCTGTTACCAACGCGCCGGTCGTCCGCACAAGAGCCGTATTCTCGACGAATTTTGCCTCAATTGCGGTTATCATCGCAAAGCCGCCTTGCGGCTGCTGCACCGTCCGCTGGGCGGCGCGGCGCGGAAACGATCCGGCCCGAAGATCATCTATGATCCGGCCGTGCTGCTGCCCGTGCTCAAGACGGTGTGGCTGGCCAGCGACCAGTTGTGCAGCAAGCTGCTCAAGCCTGCGCTGGGCGAATGGCTCGAACATCACGAGCGGCGCCACGCGCCACTGCCCGAAGTGGTTAAGGAAAAACTGCTGGCGATCAGCCCCGCACAGATGGACCGCCTGCTTGGGCCTGCGCGCCTGCGGCATCCGCGCAAAGGACTTTGCACCACGCAGCCCGGCACGTTATTGCGACGGCAGGTGCCCACCCGCGGCGGTCCGCCCGACACGAGCCAGCCCGGCTGGGTGGAAGCGGATAGAGCATTGCCGGTGTTCTTGGTCTGCTCTCATGCCGTGCCACAGCGAAGCAGAACATCTAAAATCCTCGGTGAAACAATCCGTGCCGAACGAAATAAAGCCGGTTTGAGCCAGGAACAACTCGCAGAGAAAGCGGATTTGGCGCGGAATTATGTCGGGAACATTGAACGTGCCGAATACAAGGTCACAGTGGAAACGCTGGCTCGAATTGCCAAGGCATTAAATTTGCGCGTCAGCAGTCTCACCCGCAACATTTAGCCAAGCATTCTTCCAGAGATTTTCAGATTCTTCTTTTGTCGCACACACAACAAAAAAGGCCATCCGGTCGGATGGCCTTTGATTTCATGAAAGATTTACGCTCAAGCCGCCGGCTTGCCCTTCGCGGCCTTTTTCGACCGGACGATGGCCTTCTTGCGTTTGATGTAACTCTTCCGGCGCTTACGATTTTCAACTTTGTTCGATTGTTTGCCCATAAGTGTCTTTACTTTGATCGCATATTGCGGTTTTGTGAGTCCACTATGAAAGTTTTGGCGGGACGATTCAACATCTATTTGACGCTGGCATTGCTGCTGGGCCTGGCGTGCGGATGCCAGATGTTCAAAAAGGACACGGTAACGGGTGCGTTGCGGGTGCATATCGAGATGGATACCGACCCCGCCGGCACCAGTCAGCCGATTTCCGTGCTCCGGTCGGATCCCGTGCTGGTCACCATCAAGCGGGAAGCGATTTTATCGGAAGCCAACATTATCTCCGCCAAGGTCATTGATGCGCATGGCGGGTTTGCCATTGAAATAAAATTTGATGAAACCGGCACCTGGACGCTCGAACAATATTCCGCCGCCAACCCCGGCCGCCATTTTGTCGTCTTCGGAGCCTGGGGCGACAAGGTGACCGACAGCCGCTGGCTTGGCGCGCCGCTCATCACCCGTCGCATCTCGGACGGCGTACTGGCATTCACGCCTGACTGTTCGCGCGAGGAGGCCGATCAACTGGCATTCTGCCTCAACAACGATGCGAAGGTATTTCAAAAAAACATGGCAAAATGATTTTCCCCATCGCAGGCCGCCCACTTTGTATTGCTGTCGCGTTGTCCCTGGGATTTGGCATCCGCCTTTTCGCGCAACAGCCGTTTCAGTTCCCCACCGCCAACCACGCCTTGTATGACGTCGGCGATGAATTGAAATTTCTGGCCCCGACCGCGCCCGACAAGCCGTGGACCACCGGCAGCTTCGGCTGCGTCCGCAGTGACGGCCACCAGATGCACGAGGGATTGGACATCCGCTGTCTGCAACGCGACCGGCACGGCGAGCCGACCGATCCCGTCATGGCCACCGCCGACGGCACGGTGGTTTATTTCAACACCAGACCGTCGCTGTCAAATTATGGCAATTACATCGTGGTGCGCCACGTGATCGAGGGCCTGGAAATTTATTCGCTTTACGCGCATCTGCGGGAAATCCGCCCCGGCTTGCAGGTCGGCCAGCCGGTCAAGGCCGGCGAAGTGATTGCCACCATGGGCCGCACCTCCAACACATCGGAAACGATCACCAAGGACCGCGCCCACGTTCATTTTGAGTTGAATGTGCTCGTCAACGACAATTTTGCCAGCTGGTATAAAAAAGCCTTTTCCGGCCAGCGCAACGACCACGGCGAATGGAACGGCCAGAACCTCGACGGCCTCAATGATCATGAAATCCTGCTGGCCGAACACAACCCGGTGACAAAATTCAGCCTGCTGAATTTCCTCCGTGGCCAGACCGAACTTTGCCGCGTATTTGTCCGCGCGACCAATTTTCCGTATCTGAAACGATACGCAGCGCTCGTGCTGCCGAATCCCCGGGCGGAAAAGGAAGGCGTGGCCGGCTATGAAATTGCCTTGAATTACAATGCCGTGCCCTTTGCCCTGATGCCGCGCGCCGCCTCGGAAATCCAGGGCAAGGCCCGGATCCAACTGCTTTCCGTCAATGAAGCCAATCAAATGGCCAATCCCTGCCGCCATCTTGTGGTCAAGCGGGGCAGCCATTGGCAATTGACCGACAGCGGGATCCGCGAACTCGAGATGTTGATTTATTGAACCGTGCCAACCGATGTCAAGTCACTGACCCGCGCTGAACTGGAAATCCAGTTCAAAACGTGGGGCCAACCGGTTTATCGCGTCGCGCAATTGCTCGAATGGCTGTATGTCCATCGCGTCACGACCTGGGAGGCAATGTCGAACCTGCCCAAGTCTCTGCGTGAAAAACTCGCCCAGGACTTCCTGCTCCGGAACCTGGAACTGGTCCGCAAACAGGGCGCGCGCGATACCACCCAGAAATTTCTCTGGCGGCTCCACGACCATGCGCTCATTGAAAGCGTCCTGATTCCGGCTAATCCCGCACTTTACGGCGATGCGAGCGACCGCCACACGCTCTGCGTCTCCACCCAGGTCGGCTGCGCCTACGGCTGCAAGTTTTGCGCGAGCGGACTCGACGGCTGGAAACGCAATCTCACGCCCGATGAAATCGTGGAACAGGTTCTGGCGGTCGAGCGATGGAATGCTTCGTCCTCGAAACAGACGGAAAACCCGATTACGAGCACGAGAACGACGACGAGGACGAGCGGAAGGCTTATTGACAACATTGTGGTGATGGGCATGGGCGAGCCGCTCGCCAATTATGAAAACCTGCTCACAGCGCTGCGCATCCTGAACGCGCCGTGGGGCGGCGGCATCGGCGCCCGGAAGATCACCATCTCAACCAGCGGCCTCGCGCCGCAGATTCGCCGGCTGGCGGACGAGCCGTTGCAATTCAGCCTTGCCATCTCGTTGCATGGCGCCACCGACGAAGTGCGCAACAAAATCATGCCGGTCAACCGCAAGCATCCGCTGAAGGAACTGGTCGCGGCGTGCGAACATTACCAGGGACAAAAAGGCCGGATGATCACGTTCGAGTATATTTTGATCGCCGGGGTGAACGATTCCATTGAACACACCCGGCCGCTGGCCGCCCTCGCACACCGGCTGTTTGCCAAGGTGAACCTGATTCCTTACAACCAGGTGGAGGGCCTGCCGTGGGAACGCCCGGGCGAGGAGGTTCAGGAAAATTTCCTGGCCGCGCTGGAAAAACAAAAGGTGATTGCCACGCTGCGCCGCGAAAAGGGCCATGACATTGACGCCGCCTGCGGCCAGTTGCGGTTGAAAACGGAACGGGAACTGGAACGCGCCGCCGGCTGAGGGGCATCGCCAGGAACGGTTTCCGGTGACGGCTTCCGTTTGTAAATGATGATGAATTGCCCGAGCGGGTCATGAAAATGCCGGGCGTCGTCGCCCCAAAAATAAATAATCTCGCCGGTCGGCTTCAGGTCCGCCGCTCCCACGGGTTCGTAAAATTCCCGGGCATACCAGTCCACCCAGTGAAAAACGATGGGGTCCGAGGAGGCTTGCAACAGCCAGGAGAACTTGTACATCACGAGCACCAGATATTCCGGCTGGTTGGATTCGATTTCAGAGATCATTTCGCGCTGCATCTTCGCGGCATAAGGTTGTGATTCGTCCAGGGGATAAGTGTAGATGTAACCGGTGGCCGAATGCCGGTGCGCATAAAAATAAATTTCCGGTTCCGATCCCACCACCGCCACCCGCGCGTCCCCGGAAGAATGGGCCTGGATGTATTGCGCCATGGTCAGCGATTCCACAAACGGGTTGTTCCGATAGATGGTTTGGGTAATCTGGACCGGCGACATTTGAAACAGGAACCAGCGCTGATAATAGACGGTCCAAAGGCAAATCGCCGCAAACCATAACGGCACGCCGGCTGCAAGTCTTCTACCGCGCAACCATGCCTGTAGTCCAGCATACGACTGGCCCAGCAAAAGCGCGAAGGCCGGCAGGATCAGGACAAAATAGTGCCAGCGAAAATACAGTCCGCTGGCCGTGCCCAGGAACGAAAACCCAAAAAACACCAGCAGGAAGACGGCCGGCTTGCGGCAGGACAAATTGCTCTACGCGAAGGGCAGCCCGGCCAGCGCCAGACTCCAAAGCCCCCACGACACCGGGGCGGTATGCTGGAGATGCCGGAACAGTTCCCGGCCGCCGATGGCCAGCGGCGTCGCGGCCGCATAAACACCGGCATAGGTGAAGGTCCAAAACCAAAACCGGTGGAAGTCACCGGCGATGAACGCGGCCAGGCAAAAAAACGCGAATGGCATCGCCATGCCGGCGCCAAACACCAGGAATCTTGCACCCGTATCGCGGGTGAACACCGATCGGTTCCGCACCGCCTGCCCGAGCAGCACCACCGCGCCGAACAGGCCGAAACAGATTCCTGGCTGTTTCATTAAAAATGCCAGTCCGTAAAGCAGGCCGCTGAAGAAAAACAATCTTCGTTCGTTTGCTTCGCACGCCCGCCACAACAGCAACGTCGCCGGCACCGCAAACAAAACCACAAAGTGCGTCGCATGGGCCGCCATGCCATAAACCGCCGGACTGACGGACATGATCGCGTAGGTCAGACCGGCGACCACGCCGGCTGCGGTGCCAAACAGTTTTCGCCCCAGCAAAAAAACAAAAATCGTGGTGAGGCTGTTGACTGCCAGCAACGTCAGATGGATTCCCGAAATCGTCTGGCCGAACACCGCCATGCCGGCGGCATACGCAAAATACGTCCCCGGCAGTTTCATGTTATAGGCCAGCTCGTAAGGCGGAATTCCCTGCAAAATCAACTGGCCGGCGTAGGCGTATTCGCCCTCATCGCGTTCCAGCGGAACCTCCAGCAGCCGGACCCGGATCAGGCCGACAAACAACAGAACCAGCAGGATGATCAGCCACGGTCCAAAGCGAACCCACGGATTGCGGGAAGCTTCGATCTGGGCCGCCGGTTGGTTGTCCATCACATTTTGAAATAGCACGGAACAATTTCGAGCAAAAGTCTATTTGCCGAAAAATCCGTGTTTCATCTGTGTCCAACTGCAGCTAGATTGTTTGCGTGATTGCTTTGCTCGATTACGGTTCCGGCAATTTGCGGAGCGTCCACAAGGCGCTGCTCAAGGCCGGTGCGGATGTCCGCATTGCCCGGCGGCCGGATGAAATCGGCGATGCGCGGGCGATGGTCCTGCCCGGCGTCGGCGCGTTCGACGATTGCATCAACGCCCTGCGCAAGCAGGAACTGCTCGAAGCGGCGCGCGAATTCATCAAGTCGGGCAAACCGTTCCTCGGCATCTGCGTCGGTTACCAGGCGCTGTTTGAGAAGAGCGAGGAATTCAACAGCTGCGCCGCCGGGCTCGGGGTATTCAAGGGCAGTGTCGTCCGCTTTTCCGAAAAATCCGGCCTGAAAATTCCGCAAATCGGCTGGAACCAGCTTGAGATCACCAGGCCCGACTGTCCGCTCTTCCGCGGCGTACCCAACGGCAGTTATGTTTACTTCGTCCACAGCTTTTACCCGCAGCCGGTGGACGCGGGCATCGTCGCCACCCGGACGGATTATGGTGATGCCTTCGCGTCATCCGTCTGGCGCGACAATGTTTACGCCACGCAGTTTCACCCGGAAAAAAGCCAGAAGGTCGGCCTGCAATTGCTGAGGAATTTTGTGGGGCTGGCGAAAAGCTGACGCGGAATTTGCTGTTTCACATTTGCAACATGCTGAGCACAAACGCGCTTTTGTATATTTGGCCGGCTTCGTATTTCACCTGATTGCCATCGGTTGTCCGGTCTTGCATTTTATCCGGCGGTGAAGCAATTTAATTTCAACGATTAACTAAACGAAACCAAAACATAAGGATCAAAAAATTATGGCACACGAACTACCTCCCCTGCCCTATCCCAAGGAAGCCTTGGAACCGCACATTGACGCGCTGACGATGGAAATCCATCACGACCGCCATCACAAGGCCTATGTGGACAACCTCAACAAGGCCATCGCCGGCAACGCCGCGCTGGAAGCCAAATCGCTCGAAACGCTCATCGGCGATCTCTCATCCGTGCCGGATAACATCCGTGGCCCGGTGCGCAACAACGGCGGCGGCCATTGGAATCATTCGTTCTTTTGGAAACTCATGGCGCCCAAGGCTGGCGGCGCACCCACCGGCAAGCTCGCCGACGCCATCAACGCCACCTTCGGCTCCTTCGCCGAATTTCAGGCCAAGCTCGAAGCAGCCGGCCTCGGGCGTTTCGGCAGCGGCTGGGCCTGGCTCATCTCGAACGGTGGCAAACTCGAAATCGTCTCGACGCCCAACCAGGACAATCCGCTCATGGGCAAGGCCATCGCCGGTTGCGAAGGCAAGCCGTTGCTCGGCGTGGATGTCTGGGAACACGCGTATTATCTCAAATATCAAAACAAACGCGCCGATTATTTGAAGGCGTTTTGGAACGTGGTGAACTGGGCCGAAGTCGCCAAGAACTACTGAACCGTAATTTTTCTATCCAAACACGCCGGCGAAAACCGGCGTGTTTTTTGTTTTTTTAGACTCACGGAGAGCACCAGAAGACAGGCACGCCCCATGACGCTTTGCGACAAAAAATTGATCTTGGGAATGTACGACCGGTCTTGGAGTGCGGCGGCCCGCCGCCGATTTTAAATCTGCGCCGTTCTGCGAAATCTGCGGATTAGATGCCCCGCTCGTCCACGATCTTGTTGCCCTTGCCCAGCACAATGACGCGGGGCTGCCATTTTGCCGCCTTTTTTTTGTCCACGACCGCGAAGTTCATGATCGTAAGCAGGTCGCCTTTTTTGCCAAGGTGCGCCACCGCGCCGTTCATGATGATTTCACCGGAACCGCGTTTGCCGGCAATGACGTAGGTCTCGAACCGTTCGCCATTGGCCATGTTGCCGCACAGGATGCGTTCGTATTCCTGCAGTCCGGCCTGCTCCATCAGGTCGGCGGCGATGGTGAGACTGCCTTCGTATTTCACGTTGCCGCCGGTGACGGTGGCGCGGTGAATTTTCGATTTCAGCAAATGAATCTGCATGAGCCGTTAAGTATAGCGCACCGCACCGTTACTTCAACTTGAGAAAATTCCTCATAATCTGCCGGCCATTTTCGGTCAGGATGCTTTCCGGATGAAATTGCACGCCCCAGATCGGCAGTTCCTTGTGACGCACGCCCATGATCTCACCTTCATCGGACTCGGCGGTGATTTCCAACACATCCGGCAGCGTGTCGCGCTTGATGACGAGCGAATGATAGCGCGTCGCCAGGAACGGGTTGGCCATCCCGGCAAACAGGTCCTTGCCGTTGTGTTTAATCGGCGAGGTTTTGCCGTGCATCATGCGATAATTCACAACGACGTCGGCGCCGAACGTGTGGCCGATGCATTGATGTCCAAGACACACGCCAAAAATCGGCATGCCCTCCTTCGCAAATGTGCGGATGACCTCGTTCGAAAGGCCGGATTCACGCGGCGAACACGGGCCGGGCGACACCAGGATGCGCTCCGGCTTCAGACTGCGAATCGCCTCGATTGTGATGTCGTCGTTGCGCCGCACCTGCACGTCCACGTCCAACTCGCCCAGATATTGCACGAGGTTGTAGGTGAACGAATCGTAATTGTCTATGACCAGAACCATGTTGAATTTTGTTTTACGATTTTCGATTTTTGGTTTCATCGAGCGCGCGGCAAATCAACTCATCCGACGCGTGTTGTCCCCAGGCTGCCTTGCCAATTTTCCGGACCAGCACGAATTTGATTTCACCGCCGCTGACCTTCTTGTCGAGCTTCATGGCGGCGAACAGTTTCCTTTTCTGCATGGAGTTCAGCTTGATCGCCACCGGTAAACCGGCACGCCGGAATAGATCCCGGATCCGCCCCGCGTCATTTTCGCGCAATCCCGCCACTCCGGCGGAGAGCGTCGCGGCGACGACCTGGCCGATGGCAATCGCCTCGCCGTGCAAATATTTTCCGTAGCCGGAAATGTTCTCGATGGCATGGCCGATGGTATGGCCAAAATTGAGGATCGCGCGCAGGCCACCTTCAGTTTCGTCCTGGCCGACCACCTCCGCCTTGATCTGGCAGCAACGGGCAACCACCCTGGCCAGGATCTCGGGATCACGTTTCAGCAACTTTGGCAGATCGCGCTCCAGTTGCCCGAATAATTTCGCATCGTAGATGATGCCGTACTTGATGACCTCAGCCAGCCCGGCGCTAAACTCGCGTTCCGGCAAGGCCCGCAACGTGTCGAGGTCGCACAGCACCAGACGCGGCTGGTAAAACGCGCCGACCAGGTTTTTTCCGGCCTTCAAATTGACGCCAACCTTGCCGCCCACGGAACTGTCCACCTGCGCCAGCAACGTCGTCGGCACCTGCACGAACGCGAGGCCGCGCAGATACGTCGCCGCGACAAACCCGGCCAAATCGCCGACCACGCCGCCGCCGAGCGCGATGATGAACGATTTGCGTTCCAGCCGGTGGGCCGCGAGCAGGTCGTAGCAGGTCTGGACGGTTTTCAGGCTTTTGGCCGTCTCGCCGGCGGGAACCACGATGAGCGACGGGGTGAATCCGGCACGCGCGAGCGAGTTGAAGACCGGTTTGGCAAAACGCCGGCCAACGTTGGTGTCGGTGATGATGACGCAACGCGTGCCAAGTTTCAGGCGCGCGCATTCACGGCCGAGTTGGTCAAGCAAACCCGGCGCAATCCTGATGGCATAGCTGCGGTTGCCAAGCGAGACGTGGACGGCGCGCACAGCCCAAGCATAGGGACTGAAGGCACTGTGTCAAAGTTTTGTCCGCAAATTGTCTTTGTTTCGAATGAGGGTGAATTAAATTCGACCCCATGAAATTTTCCACCGGACTGATTTTGCTGACGTTCAGCTGGTCGTTCCTGCTGCCACCCGCCGGCCGGGCACAGGCCCAGGCTCCGCCGGCAACGGTGACGGTTTTCATGGTGGGAGATTCCACCATGGCGGACAAGCCGCTGATTCCGGCAAATCCCGAACGCGGCTGGGGCCAGATGCTGCCCATGTATTTCAAGGATGGCGTGCGGATTGAAAACCACGCGGTGAACGGCCGCAGCACAAAAAGCTTCATTGATGAAGGCCGTTGGCAGGTGGTCGCGGACCGGCTCAAGCCCGGCGATTACGTCATCATTCAATTCGGCCACAACGACGAAAAGAAAAACGATACCAACCGTTACACCGCGCCGTTCGGCGGCTTCGAAACCAACCTGGAAATGTTCGTGGACGAAGCCCGCAGACATGAGGCCACGCCGGTGCTGGCCACGCCCGTGGCCCGGAGAAAATTCGACGACGACGGCAGGCTGGTTGACACCCACGGCGATTACCCGAATGCCGTCCGGCAGGTTGCCCAGGAACGGCACGTGCCGCTCGTCGAAATGAACACCCGCAGCATCGAATTGCTAACGCGAATGGGTCCGGAGTCTTCCAAACGGCTTTTCGACTGGATTCCGGCCGGTGAATACGACCGCTTCCCAAAAGGCCTGTCCGATGACACGCACTTCAACGCCTACGGTGCCAGCCGGATGTGTGATCTCGCCGTTGGGGAAATCAAATCCGCGGTTCCCGGCCTGGCTGCCTGGTTGAAGCCGGTTTCCGTCACCAACACCAACCAGGGTGGTTTGGAAAAGTAGAACCGGAACTGGCGGGTTTCAAATTTCCGGGAAGGGCCGGCCAAAACGACAAACCGCCCGCAGGTTTGGAACCGGACCCTGCGGGCGGGATGCGTTACCCGACTTCGTTAATCGTATTCGGCCAGCGTTAGCAATCCGTCTGGATTCGCAACACCGTGGCCTTGCAGGAAGACAATCCGTTGATACCCGAGGCTCCGCAATCCAACGAACAAGGGCAGGCTGCGATCGCGAAACTGGTCGCCAATCTGCGGCTCCGTGTAATTCTCGAGGATGACCACCGCTTCCTCATGTTTGGGCAACCTCTCCGCCCTGGCCAGGACTTTATCGGTTTTGTCGCTGCTGGAAATTGTTGGCTGGACCATCTGGCACGTCTTGACATCCAGCGACCGGAGGACCAATGCCATCGGATCCGCATTGTGAAACGCCTGCGGCGGCGGCGGGGTCACACAGGAGGTCAATGAGAATGCCAGCACCACCAACGTGATTGAGATTATGATTTTCATTTATTTTAAATTTTCCCGCCGGTGTTGGAAGGTTGCGATTTTTCGCAGGTGCAACCGTTTCATCCTCCCGGCTCCGACCGTAACCTATGCAGCTTTAATGCCATGCCCCTCAAGCCGATGTAAATCTCCGCTGACGTTTTCCTCCGGCAAGTCTGTCACCTGTCAAAGGCGCCACATCACTGGCTTCCTCCATCGGAATTGTTCTCGTGCCGGATAACTGGGAGTTAATCGCTTGTGTACCGCTTTTAGACGGTCTTACTTTTATTCTTAGGCATGTTAATTTAACTGGAGAAACAATCGGACGGAATAAAAGCGTGCCTGAATTTTTGGTCCGGCCGTTCGGGCAACCTGGTGGTGTCAATCGCTCGGAGCAGATCACTCCTTCAATCCGGTGTTCAGGTTGCCAGTCGCGGCCGGTGCGGCCGGGCCGGCGGGACTCCATTCCTCCAGCAGGCGGAAGCTGACGGCCAGCAGCGTTGGCCCGAGGAAGACGCCGATGAACCCAAAAGCCAGCGCCCCGCCGAGCACTCCGAAAACAATCAGGATGAACGGCAGGTTGCTGCCCTGGCTGATGAGCCACGGTTTGACGACGTTGTCAACGTTGGCCACCACCACACCCCAGATCAGCATGAAGATGCCCCAACCCGTCGAACCTTGATGAAAGAGCCAGATGGCGGCGGGCACCCAGGTCAGCGCCGTCCCAACAACCGGCACAACCGAGGCGAAAAAGGTCAACAATGCCAGCAGGGCGACGCCGGGCACGCCGGCAATGAGGAAACCGATTCCCGCCATGACCGCCTGTACCAGTGCTGTGCCCAGAATGCCGTAGACGACACCGCGGACCGTTTTGCCGGCCACGATCAGCAGGTGCTTGCCCCGGTCGCCACCGATGCGCTGAACCAGATTGTTCAAGCGATTGGCAACGGAGACGCCGTCGCGGAACAGGAAGAACGCGATAAAAATGCTCAAGGCCAGTTGGATCAGGCCCCCGCCCAGCGCCAGACCGATTTTCAGCAGCCACAAACTCACGGGTTCGATCAAACGCCGGGCATCCGTCCACAGCCTGGTGGAGTCGGTCGCCAAGCTTTGCCAGTAATCCATCACTGTCTGTCCGACCACCGGCACCCTGGCCAGCCACTCCGGCGGCGGCGGCGGTCCCGCATCTATCCAGCCTCGCACCGCCGCGTCGAGTTCCTTGACATTGTCAGCCAGGGTCGCGGCGACGATCAGAAACGGCAGCAGGACGATAAGCATCATCGCCAGTGTCATCACCAGGGCGGCCAGCGTCCGCCGGTTGCCCAGCCATCCGAGCAGCCGTTGATAAACCGGCCAGCTTGAAAAACACAACACCACCGCCCAGAGCAGCGCAGATACAAACGGGCGCAACACCAGCAGGCAACCCAACGACAACGCCAGCAGGGCAATCCAGCCCAGATTCTGTTCCAGTTTCGAGCGCAGTTGGTTCATCAGGTTTTCAAGGACAAGGATTTGTTAAAATCGGCAAGCACGTCAGTCAGGAAGATGTCCCTTTGAATCGGACCGGCCAGCTTGTCCAGTCCCTCGGCGCGCAGGATGTCGCGCTGGCTGCCGTGGGCCTCGACGATGCGCAATCCGACGTTCAGCGCTTGCAGTTCGTCATGCAAGCGGACGAGCATCCGTGCGCCGGCGAGATCCACGTAAGCCGAGTTCGACAGGTCACAAACGACCAGCTTCAGACCCGGCCAGGCGGCGTTCACGCGCTGAAGCACGCCGCGCAGAACATGGTCCGCGTTGAAGTAAAGCAGGTCAGCTTCAACTCGAAAGGCGAGCACACCGGGAATCGGTTCGTTGTCCGGATGACGGGCGATGTCAGAAAAGCGGTTCGTGCCGGGAATGCGGCCAAGGTAGGCTATGTGCGGCGTGGACGCCCGTATCAAAAGCATCAGCAACGATCCCATCACGGCAAAGATGACCCCGTCAAGAATGCCGAGCAGGAGCACACCTACGAGGGCCACCAGGGCCGCGGCAAAATCGAGCCGGCTCACCCGGAACAGATGGCGGAGTTCCCTGAGGTCAATCAAACCCGCCACCGCCGCCAGCACTACTGCCGCCAGCACAGCCACCGGCAGATCACGAAAGAGCCGGGTCAGAAAAAGCAGCACCAAGGCGAGCGCACCGGAAGCAAAGACCAATGCCAGCGGCGTGCGCGCACCGGCCTGCTCGTTCACGGCGCTTTGTGAAAGGCCGCCCGCCGACGGGTAACCTTGAAACAACCCGGCGAACAGGTTCGCCACGCCCAAACCAAGCAGTTCCTGCCGAGCATCCAGATCGTAGTGATGCTTGAGCGCAAACGCGCGCCCCGCCGAGATGCTTTCAATATAGGAAAGCAGGAAGCACGCGAAGGCCAGGCCCGCCAGCTGGCGCAATGTGCCGGCATCCATCGCCCGCCAGCCAACATGCGAGGCAAACGAAGGCAGTCCGGCCGGCAGTTGGCCGACGACCTTCACACCAAGGTCCGACAAACCAAGCAGCGGCACCGCCACCAAGGATAGCGCAACCACTCCCAAAGCCACAGGCTTACCCGGCAGGAATTTTTCGCCCGCCAACAGCAACATCACGGCAACGAGGCCGACCCCGAACACCACCAGATTTGTCTGACCCAGTTCCTGACCGAACAACCACAAACGGCGGCCGAAACCATCCCCGCCTCCCGGCACACCCAGGAGCATGGGCAGTTGCGTGACCGCGATGGACAGCGCCGCGCCCGCCTTGAAGCCGGTGAGCACACTGTCGGAGATGAAATTGACAATCACGCTGAGCCGCAGCAGCCACGCGAGCATGAACAAGCCGGCAACCATCAGCGTGGCCAGCGTGGCCAGCGACAACAGCCGGACCGGATTGCCCGCTGCCATGGCCGTCAGAGTGACACCAAAGACCAGCGAAATGGCGGACGTGGGACCGATGGCCAGATGCCGCGATGAACCGAAAAGCGCATAACCCAGTCCGCCGGCCAGGTAACAGTATAAACCGGTTTGCGGCGGCAATCCGGCCAGCGTCGCGTACGCGAGCGAAACCGGGATGGCATAGGCTGCCAGGGTCAATCCCGCCAGCGCGTCCGGCCCCAGCCAGCTCGCCTGATACCCGGGCAACCATCGGAGCACGGGCAACACTGACCCGAACCGTTCCGCGAAATCGGAAAGACCCTCCGTGGTTTTGTTGTTCATGACTTCAACACCGGCGTGGCGGGGGCCGGATTATTTTTTTAACAACGCCGCCTTCGCCGCAGCAAGCTCCTTCAACTGGGCGGCGTCCACCTTCGGATATTCCAGTCCGAGCGAGCCAAGCGTTTCGATGACCGCGGCGGAAACGACCATGCGCGTGAACCACTTGTTGTCCGCA
>Ga0265338_10004363_pt1 | contig 19147 bp, 16 predicted proteins | sample 42126metaG_FD_193579 | JGI IMG/M metagenome (GOLD analysis project Ga0265338, IMG submission 193579) | Rhizosphere microbial communities from Carex aquatilis grown in University of Washington, Seatle, WA, United States - 4-21-26 metaG | ecosystem: Host-associated > Plants > Roots > Rhizosphere...
TTTGGCCGCCCTGCTTTCGCAACCTGTTGGAAATTCCCCACTTGAAAGTGGAGCCAATGGTCGGGATTGAACCGACGACCTACGGTTTACGAAACCGTTGCTCTACCACTGAGCTACATTGGCATTACCACACTGCAAACATTGGCCGATTTGCGACTTCAACCGATTTGAAACCTTGACCAAGTGACGTTTGCGTGACACATTGGCAACGTCATGGGATTAAAGCGTGTTCGAAAATCTTCAAAACCAAAACAACGTCAATGGCCCAACGTGTATAGCCGGAAGCAACGCACTGGTCAAGTCAGCTACGTAGTAGATTTGGGGTTGGTTAATGGAAAGCGGGAACGTCATTCATTCAAGACGAAGGACGAAGCATTGACCTATGCCCAATTAAAACGGACGGAAAAAGGGAATTTGGGAGCAACGGCAGTGATGCTGCCCGCATCGACTCGCCAAGATGCCATAGCTGCGGAAAAATTAATCAAGGAGTATGGGGTTACCTTAACAGAAGCGGCCCAATATTACCTCGATCATGTCATCGCTTACCGTAATGCACCTATGATTGGCGACATTGTTGATAAAATGGTGGCAAGCGCTGAACAAAATAATCGACGAGAGCGAACGGTCGCTGATCTTCGAAGCCGACTCCAAAAATTCTCGGACGATTTTCCTGGCACGCGCTTGAGCGAGGTAACGGTCGAGGAAATTAAAGATTGGCTTGATGATTGGGAAGATTGGTCACCTCGTAGCAAAATCAATTATCTCACGAAATTGTCTCAGCTTTACAATTTTGCGGTAAAAAAAAAGTGGGTTGATTCGAACCTGATTGAACAGATAGAAAGGCCGGAAACCGAAGACAAGGAACCAGGAATCTTTAGTGTCGAACAGGCAGAACATTTGCTAAAATACGCGAAGGCGCATGGGCTTTTGCATTACATCGCATTGGGCTTGTTTGCAGGATTACGGTCAGCCGAATTGCTAAGGTTGGATTCATCAGCTGTGTTGCTTTCGGAGCGCTCTATTGTCGTGGGCGCGGCAGTGGCAAAAAAGCGGTCGCGGCGGGTTGTAGAGATGTGTGACGCACTGGTTGGGTGGTTGGGAAAATATCCATTGCCCAAGGGCCGAATTCTGGACGCCAAAGAATTTCGCGCAAACCTAGAAGGCCTAAAGTTGGATGCAGGAATACTGGATTGGCCCCACAACGGGTTGCGCCACACTTTTGGTTCTTATCACCTAGCGAAGCACGGAGACGCCATCAAAACTGCAGGACAAATGGGACATCGCGATGCAAACATTGTTCATAATCATTATAAAGCCTTGGTCCTCAAATCAGAAGCAGAGAAATTTTGGGATTTGAGACCGGCGTTCTCCTAAAGTGGGAGTTCGGTGGTTCCGACCAAATTCTCTTTCCTCTTTCAGTTGCACCAAATCCGGGTTTTAAGCCCGCGATTCGATGGCTAAGTTCCGTGTTCCTCGGCAGCCCCATATATTGTGATGCAGATCACGTGGTGTTTTTACTATTCCCACAATAATTCCAAAAAGGCGTCAACATTTTTTTAAAGAATCAAGGTGGGCATTTCTGGAACTAATCGCCGTTCACGAGAACTAAACGGTTTTTTTGACGACTTTTTCATGTCCGGAAGGAACTTAGAAAACCCCGCGAATTTCTGATGCTAAGGTCATACCTATCGAAATGAATTGGACCAAAATTAGGGACGGAAATGTATGGGTGACGCGCAACGAAATTGCGCGGCATTTCAGCATGTCCTTGCGCACTGTGGCGAATTTACAGCGCCGCCGCGTGCTGCCGTTTGTCAAGGTTGGTGGCCTTGTTCGTTTCAATATTCAACATTGCGACCGGGCCCTCATCAAGTTTGAGACCAACTGCATTTCCGACCAATAACTCCAGAGCATGAAAACGTTTCAATATCATTCCACATCCCCGTACCAACCTGGTTGGGTTGCCCAAGTCCGCGTCGTCTATCCCTTCGAAAACCACAAACTCTGTTTATCCTATGCCCCATAGAACTAATTCTAATCTCACGCCAGATGATGACGCCGCAAAGAGAGTGGCACAGGAAGACCAGCACGCAAAAGAGGTCATCCATCACGTCCAGATGAACCTGGAATTCGGGAAGTGGGCCGAACGCATCATGCGTTATGCAACGGGTAAGAATGTATTACCTATGCCATCCCTGAGCCGTCGTAAAACGAATCTTCAGTCCTTTTACATCGATGGTCTCAAGGCCATGTCTCGGATGTTCGCAGTGGGCGAAGATCTCGAATGGAAACACCACAAGGGCATGTTCCAGGGTGGTTGGCGCCAGACCAGCTGGGCAGAAATTTCCCGCCTTGGTTCCCGGCGTCCTGATGGCGCGTTTACACCCTGGGAAGTCCGTCAAATTCTCCGAGCGTTGGAAAGGGCCGGGATTATCGAACGGAACAAGTACTTCAAATCAGCGTTATGTAAGTCCGATCTCTTCATCAAATTCAACGGGCAGCGCCTGTTTGAATTGGTGGAGATGGTCAAAAAGATTGAGCGTGAAAAGATTACTGTACCACCTATTGTGCAGGTTAAAATTAAGCAGAAACCCGCACAAAAATCTCCTGTGTCCCTATGCGCGTCTGAACGCGCAATATTAAGTCTTAATACTATCACATCTTCATCATCTGGTGCTGTACCTGTGGTGCTGTCCACTGAAGTTCACAGTACGCGAGGAAATTCCGGGCAAACCGAGAAGTCCTTTTCTAAAAAGACAAACCCCATGAACACAGGTTCCCCGGAAGTCATTGCCATGATGAAGCTCATAGCCGAGGAGTTCGATCTGCCAGACGGCCTCACACACAAGCAGGCGTCTATGGTGCGTCGTTACAACAGCACAGGGAAGCTCGGCGTCAAGATGACATTATCCCGGTTGCGTGAGTTCTTTAAACCACATCATACGAGTAGTCCGTATTACGAGGCTCGCACCGTCGATTACTTCCTGCACAACTGGGTGCATGCTTTGCACGCAATGAAGCGGGTTAAGTACCGTTGTGATGAGGTTTACTTGGCACCGCTAGTACCAAAGTTTTCGTTCGAACAGGAGGTTGATTTCGCCAAGACCTGCATTGAGTCGATGGGCTGGGGTTACTTGCCACACGACGCACCATTACTACCCGCTCTGGTTGCATACTCTGCGTACTACGATGCGAAGATGATGGATCGCTTCCTGGGTTTCCGGCGTGATGAAATCATCGTGGTCATGCGCGACAATCCAGCGTGTGCGCTTCAGGTCAGAAAATTGGTACCTAATGTGGACACGCTGCTTGGTCTGTCTCCGACCCACTGGACTGGAATCAAATGGCTGGGCAGAGACCAGTTTAAGCAACGGTTGGCTCAGGTCGCTCAGGCACGGGCGTGGATACGTTGATTTTATGCCGAACGAATTCACCATTATCCAAATCGCGCCGGGCGTGCCCAAACCTATCCCTCCAGAGGTGGATTCGTTGGCCCAGCAATTGAGCGCAATCCATGGACCGCTCCGCATTATGCGTCAGCTGGGAGGGTTTCAGTTTTATATCGCGAGTCCTGCGCACCTGAGAAAGGAGTTTGCAAAGGAGTTGGTGTCGCTGCGTTTGATTGTCGACGTGAATATGTGCGTTAAGCAGGCGTATAGCCACGTGGCCAGTTGTAAAGAGGTGGCGGAATTCTACACTTTGGAGCAACTCCTTCTGATGCCTATCCTGACTGAGCGTGATTATGCCACGACGGAGGGATTAAATGCCTATAGAGCGGCAATAATGGAGAAGAAACGCTTGATGTCGGAGGTTAAAGGGTTGTTTGGCAACGGCACTCAATTTGCCGTGGCTCGGCGTGATAATGAAAAATATCTTTGGATGTTTCAGGAATTTTTTCTTCGGTACCACCTGCCAATCTACGATACGTCGGTGGCTGTTCGGCTCGGCGTGGAATCACCAGGTCTTTGCGCGATTGGTTACAGGTGTGAGGAGACGCTCAAAACCATCTTGGACCTCAATCCATTGCTGGCAAACACGCTGGTGACGTTTTGGCATGATTTTGGTTTTGTCTGGGTACGCGTGAATGGATGGTACCCGACTAATGTCGCCTTCCCTGGGATCACATGGATAAGTGGTGGTGGCCTTGTCCCGATTGTTTCAGTGCCGATGCCATCAGCAGCCACAGTCCCTTATTCCACCGGAAATAAAACAATTGCGACGCTTTCCTTCTCGGAGATCAATTGGCCTGACATCGAAATGGTTGAGGAATTTGCACTTCTCAAGGCCCAGGACGCTCACGGTAAACTCATTCAGCCAGCGAAAAAGGGGAGATGGGGGATTAACCTTCAAACAGTGGCTGTCTTTTTTGCGGACACATTAGTTCTGACCTATGATTCAATCGGTGGCTTTAAAAAGCATTATGGAGTTAGCGTACCAGAATCTGTTCCGCTCAGAAGCCTCAGCCGGGCGATCTTAGTGTGGTTGCAACGAGTTGCCGCTGAAAACCGTGATTGTTTCTCGGTAAACCAGCTTGGATTGAAAGAAGCGAACCAGATCATCTCAATCCTTAAGAACATTTGCCTGGTGAACTAAATCAACGAGCGTGAACTGCTGGGAATTTACATCACTCTAGACTTGGAGCTGAAAATGGGAAGCTCCCTCACAATCGAAGAGGTCTACGATGATTATGCTGATTTTTGTAAGAGCTACGGTTCCCCGGTTTGTCCTAAATGCTGTTTTCGCCAGGTTCTACCCATTCTGGTTCGGAGGCAGTTTGGACTGACCAAGTCGCACGACATCAAACGCCCGAGCAAGGATCAGAAGCGGGACACTGCCAGGAATGGTTTTAACAACCTCGGATTCAAACACAGCCCGGATGCAGCGGATAAAAAGGATGAGCCGGATGGTCCGGATAGCAAGTCGTTGAAAACTGAAAACAGTCGTTTGGACGTCATAAACGAACCAATTTCCAAACAAGTACCGTAATAACCAACAAAACACAGTTCAAATCCAATGAAGACGAAGATTATTACCACTGAGGTGGATGAGCCGATGAGCTCAACCAAGCCGAATACGCCGATGCACGATGATTTGCCGCAAACTACCATAATAAGAATTCCGAACTATCAGAAGGAGAGGCTCTCCTCTATTCATCTCACAGTCATTCCAGGTGGTTTGGCGGTGTTACATGCAAGTGTATTTTCGAGCCACGAGAAAAGGGATGGTTTGCTACGCTCCCCAAACAAATGATGACGCTTAAAAGGCCGCAGAAGAAGGAGTGCATGTTGCGCAGGAATTGCATGAAGAACGCTATCAACTCAATTTAGGCCAATTATGAGAAACACAAAAATTCAATGGACTCACTCCGCAATTAACGCAGTCATGGGTTGTGACGGTTGTGAATTGTGGCCGCCCAGTTCGAAAGTGCGCACTGCAATCCTCGAAAAGTTGCATAGTGAGACAAATATTTCAGTTGGGATATTAAAACCGATCGTAAGCCGTGCCGTCGAGGACCGACCGACATCCGTGATCTACCAGGATCGGAAATCAATTGCTGCGGAAATCACTGCGGCGTTGGAACTGGCCCCGACCATCAGCATGATGGTCGTAGACGTTATTCGGGACATAGCTAAGTGCTATGCTGGCATGCAAGGGACCATGCGGGCAGGGCACAAAGGGTATGCGGATCAGTTCGAAATTCCGAAACTGTTTCCCGGTCGTATTGCGGAGGCCGCCAGATGGGGATTGCCGGCGCAGAAAGAAGTGGATGACAAACCATGGATTGCAGGTTTGCCCCGGCTGATTTTCGTTTCAGATATGGGCGATGCCTTGTCGAAATCAGTTCCTTTTGAGTATCTCCGCGACGAGATTATTAAGAACGTTATCTCTCCAGATGGCCAGAGGCACATTTGGCTATGGCTGACTAAGCGTCCAGAACGAATGGCTCAATTTGCGGCCTGGCTTGGCCAGGGTGGCATTGAGTGGCCAAAGAACCTGATGGCCATGACCACAGTCACTGAGCAAACGAAAGACGGACGCGTAGATGAATTGAGGAAGGTGTCGGCGAAGATGAGAGGTCTTTCAATTGAACCTCTTTTCGGGCCAATCAAACTTGATCTGACAGGAATTGATTGGGTTATCGTCGGGGGCGGGAGTGACGTCTTAGCTGAGCCATTTCATGTGGAGTGGGCTATGGACTTACGAGATCAATGTGCCAAGGCAGGAGTGGCGTTTTTCCTCAAGCAACTGGGAAAGAACCCCTTTTATCAAGGGAAGCCGATAGATTTGGAGAACCGTCACGGAGGTAATTGGAACGAATGGCCGGAGGAATGGAGGATTCGGGAGTTCCCGGCTGCATTCAAAACGCTCGTTACACTATCTTGAGTTTAAAAGAGTGGCAGGGCTGGTTGGTGATGGTCATCAATCGGCCCTCCTCCTGTTTATAACCTGAAAGCTGAGGTCGCGTCGCATCGCTGCCGAAGTAGCGGGGGAGGAAATGCGTGTAACACGACTCGGCTAAGATAGGATGCTGGCAACATCGAAATTGCGCCGTAATTCGCCACGCTCAATGAGCAGGCTCCTAAAATTGGGCATTAAGGCTTAATTCGAGCGTCCTCGAATGAAATCCACTCAATATTCGTTGCCCAAGCGTCGCTCCGAAGGCTAAAAATAAATGGGCATTCTGGCTTGCGCACTGAATGCCCACCGACCAAGTATTCTCAGTCCGCTTCTGTCCTACTACACCTCATCTGGTTTGGCAATACCGCTAAGGGTAAAGCGGTTACGGCGTTTGATGGGATTCTTTCCTATATTTATTACACGGGAGCCTATACTGTGCCTAAAATCACCTCACTGATGCCACCGGATATAACCCGGGACTCTCATCACAGGATCCGCTACTACGATTCATATTTTCTTCGCGGCTTCCCCGCCCGTAACACACGCAAGGAAAACCCGCGACCATTCTCAAATGGTTCGACCGTCGCGGTGACTTCCAGCACCGGGTAACGCACAGTCGCCAGTCCATAGCTTCTGTAGGTCTGTGCGAACAGTTCTGTTTCGACGATGCCCGTCCAGTCTGCTAACGTCAGGAATTTCATCGGCTCGCCGGTGATCTGATGATGAGTTCGTTGTTCCACCACCAGCCCGCAGGTCACGATAGTTTCTCCGACGTGTTCCCCAAGTCGCGACACGGGACAATACGTGTCCCAGGCCACGTCCCCGAACAACTCCAATGGATGCCCACTTGCTGCAAAACCGAACAATTCCGATTCTGCCTCCAACCGTTCTCGGCGTGTCGGTTCGCGGAGCAAGGACGAGTTCTCCTTGAAGAATTCGGCAACCGGATTCGTCCCGGCCTCAAAATCAAACTCCAAGTTTCGACTTCCTTGTCGCGCCGTAGCCTTGGCAAACGTGGATGACCTCGCCATCCTTTGCCCTTCCCAAAACTGTCTCGTGCGCGTTTGGCTGAATTCGTCGAAGCCGCCCGCTCGAATCATCGCTTCCAATTCTTCCGGCAACGGATTCACCCGGAGATGAAAGTCTGCCAATGATACAAACGCATCGTGTTTCCGCTCCGCCAATAGCCGTTTGATGATGCGCTCGCTAAGTCCTTTGGCACGTGTCAGCGGAACTCTAATCGCATTGCCATGCACGACAAATTGCGGGCCGGGTTCATTGATGGTCGGCGGCAGGAATTTCAAACCGAGCCGGTAACTTTCCAACACATACACTAGCGGGTCGTAGAAGCCTTTCCCATTGGTCAAAACTGCGGCCATGAACTCCGCCGGATAATTGCATTTGAGCCACGCGGCTTGATACGCCTCGACACCATACGCGGTTGAGTGTGCTTTGCAGAAAGCATATCCCGCAAAACCCGTCACCAATCCCCAAACTTCCTCAATCTTCTCCGGTGTATGTCCGCGCACCTTTGCGGATGCGCAGAACTCCTTTTGGATCTCCGCGATGACGGTCCGCTTTTGTTTGTTCAGTGCCCGGCGCAGCACGTCCGCGCGGCCAGGATTCAATCCGGCGAACGCTTCGCAAATTTGCAGGATATGCTCCTCATAGACCACCAGACCGAACGTGTCAGATAACACAGGTTCAAGCGACGGATGTGGGTAGGTGATCGGCTCAAGCTTTTGGTATCGCCGCGTAAACGCCAGCTTCTTGCCTTGGTTCGCCGCACCTGGTCGGATGACACTCACGATGGCAATGAGCGTGTCTATGTCGCGCACGTTGCATTGGCGGCAAAGGCCGGTCATGGCCGGGCTTTCAATATGATGCACCGCCCGGGCGCCGCCTGAAACAAGTTCCCAAACATGCGGGTCTTGCCACGGCTCAAGCGCGGCGAGGTCCACGTTTACTCCCCGCTTTGCCAGTGAGGTCTTTACGTCACGCATAACCGCAAGTCCGCCTTGAGCGAGCACATCGATTTTCACCAATCCAATGACCTCCACAGCGTCCATGTCGAAATGTGTCGTCGGATAACCCTTGTTTGAAATGAATGTCGGCGTCAATTCGTGCATTGGCTGGCGCGAGAGTACGACACCGCACGGGTGCATTTTTGGATAACGCGGAACACCGTCCAGGAACTCGGCCATGTCCAGCGCAGTCTTGAAGGGTTCTTCATTCAACGGCAGGTCGCGGTTTTCGGGACTGGCGGCTAGCAATTCACGTAGTTTCGCCCCGCCGCTTGGTGTGTGTTCATCCGGTATCCAGCCGCCGCCGAAGCTCCACGGGAAATGGGCCGTGAAGCGTCGCACCTCGCGTTCGGCCATGCCGAGGACTTTCGCCACGTCTGCAAATGCGCTCTTGGCCTGGAACGTCGAGAAGCCGCCGACCACCGCGCAATGCTCCGGGCCATATCGGGCAAAGATGAGATCCACCACATCATCCTTGCGGTCGTGCGGGAAATCAATGTCAATGTCCGGCAGTTTGTTCAAGGCCATGCGTTCCTCATTGAGGAACCGCCGGAAGTAGAGGCCGAAACGGATCGGGCACACGTCGGAGATGCCAAGGCAATAACAAACGAGCGAATCCGCTGCACTGCCGCGGGTGATCCATTCGATGCCGTGTGCGCGACAGTCTTGCAGGATATTCCAGACAACAAGGAAGTATTCTTCATAACCAACGGCGCAGATGATGTGCAATTCCTGCTCGATTTGCGGACGCATAGCAGCGGCACGTTCGCCGTATCTTTTTCGCGACCCGTCCAGCACGAGTTCATGAAGAAATTCGCGGGGGGTGGAACCGTCCGGTGGCAGGAACGCGGGAAACTGTGGCTTGCCGAAAGGCATCTCGAAGTTACATCGCTCAGCGATCTCCAGCGAGTGGGCAAGCCATTCCGGGTGTTCCCTGCACGCTACGGTCATCTCTGCCGGCGTACGGAAATGAAACCGTCCATCCATGCGTTTAGCCGGGTGTTCCTGGCGCAAGAGCGTGAGCGTACGGATGGACTGCACTATGTCGAATTTCATCCGGTCGCCCGCCACTCCGTATTGAATCGCCGGACAAGCTACAACGGGGAAACGGGAAGGGACGGCATGTTTCGACGCCATCTGATAGAAACGACCGGGGAACGTTTCGGCAACGCGGGCATCTGTGCCGACAGCTATCAAACCCTCTGTGCATCCGTCCAAGCGTGCCAACGGCACAGGCCGACGTTGCTGCGCTGCGACCGCGCTTTCGTCTTTATCCTTCTCAGCGACTCGCGACAACAACCGGTTGAGGTTGCGATAGCCTTGGGCCGATTCGACGTAAAGAAGCAGCGGATGCTCGCCGATCTGTAACTCCGTTCCGAAAATCGGTTTGATGCCCGCTTTCTTCGCGGCCTGCGCGAACTCCACCGCGCCATGCAGATTGCCGATGTCCGTCAAAGCGATTGCCGATAGGCCATGGTGTTTTGCGAGCTTCACGATTGCTGCGGGCGAAAGAGTCGAGTCGAGAAACGTGTAATGACTGCGGACACGAAGCGGAACGTATGTCGTGGCTTTGGCTGGAGTTTTCTTCTGAACCTCAAAACGGATTTTGAGTTGCGGCTTGGCCCGCTCGTTCACGATGTCCCTTGGAGCATCGCGCAAGCGCAAGTCATGTCCGCGCAGAACCACCGCCCAGCCTTTATTGCGCCGCAGTTCATCCAGCACCGAGGCCAGCCGTTCACGGGCTTCGTGATTGCGGGAGCTAATTTCGAGCGGTAGTTCGCTACAAAACACACCATCGTACACGCTCGATAATTTCAGCGATACCATGCGCAGGCTGACGCGACGTTGCCATGCTTCTTTCAGCAACCCATGTAATCGTCCGTACACGTCAGTTTCCAAGTCGGTCGGTTCGCGCAGGCTCTCGGCTCGTTGGTTTTCGTCCCGGTCGTTGTAACGCACCTTCACCGTTAACGTCCGCACGGTGCGGCTTTCCTCCCGCACAGCTGCGAATAATCTATCGGCCATGCGTCGCAAGACGGCTTCGACATATTCCTCATCCGTCACGTCCTCGCCAAACGTCTCCTGCTGGCTGTAGGACTTTTGCGGCTCACCAGCGGGAATCAACGGACGCTCGTCTATGCCATTGGCAAATTGGCGGATGGCGGGCGCCTGGTTGCCCAGGAGCAAGGCGAGCAAGTCAACGGGTGTCCCGGCGATCTGTCCGATGTCAGCAAGGCCTGCCGCGTTCAATCGCACTGCTGTTTTTGGCCCAATGCCTGGCAGCCATTTATTCGCCAACGGGTGAAGAAACAGTTTCTCCTGACCGCCTGGAACGATTTGAAATGCAGCGGGCTTGTTCAACTTGGAAGCGATCTGGCTGACCAGCTTGTTTGAACCGATGCCCTCGCTGACGGTGATTTTCAGAGATTGCCGAATGGCCTTACTGATTGTTTGCGCGATTTCGAGTGATGGCCTGCTACGGTTGGCCGTGATGTCGAAGTAGCCTTCATCAATGGACGATTGCTCCACGTTTGGGGTGAAGTCGTAGGCATAGCCAAACATCCAGTTCGAGAATTGTTCGTAGCGTTCGTAGTCGCCGGGCAGGACGATCAATTTTGGGCAGAGCTTTCGCGCCCGCGCTGTGGGCATGGGAGTATAGACACCGAACTTACGGGCTTCATAGGAGGCGGACGCGATGATACCTCGGCTTTCACCGCCGACGGCTATGGCTTTGCCCCGCAACCGCGCATCGGCGGACTGTTCTACGGATGCGAAGAATGCATCCGCGTCGAGATGAACAATGGTCCGCATGGCACAACTTCTATCAAATAGCCTTGGACAATGGTTGTCCAACCCTCGGTTAATCTTTTGCCCGTCGAATCAATGCCTTGACCACACCCTGAATCATCAACTCCTGCGCCGGGATAAGATCAGGATACTTCGGATTCTCAGCTTTCAGATACGGCTTGCCGCCTTTTACCACGAATGTCTTGAGCGTGCTGGCCCCGTCAATCAATGCGGCCACTATTTGCCCGTTGCGCGGTTCTGGCCCGTGTTCCAACACCACGAAATCACCATCGAGGATATGCCGCCCTATCATCGAATCACCGCTTACACGCAAGGCAAAGGCATTTCTAGTGGGCTTGTAGCCAATGCTCTCCACGTCAACGGAAACGCAGCCTTCGGCGTCCTGCTCGCGGGTTTGCGGCAAACCAGCTGGGATCGAGCCGAACAAGGGGATGTCCACGATACGGTTGCGGAGCTTTGTGAGTGGAGAAGTGACGCGCAATGAACGCGCTTTATGGGAATCAGATGCGAGGAAACCTTTGCGTTTGAGTGCTTCCAGATGACAGGCCGCCGCCCGGTGTGCTTTAAATCCGAAGCGGCCGGCAATCTCCCGCAACGTGGGTATAGGCCTGCTGGCCTGGACTTCCGCCTGAACGAAGTCCAAAACCCGCTGCTGCATGGATGTCAATTTGACCATGTACTATCCATTTGGATAGTATCTATTCAGACGGATGTCAATTGCACATGTGAAATGTTGCCCTGTCTGATGTCTGGCAAGGTCCCCGAGATGGATTAAACTGGTTCTGACGCATGGCACAACTGCTCTTAATTCCTGATCCGCGGCCGCTCGTTGAGCGGTTGGGCCTGGATTTTTTCCGGCAATTGCCAGCCGGCCCCGGCGTTTATCTCATGCGGGATGCCACTGAGGTAGTGCTGTATGTGGGCAAAGCCAAAAGCCTGCGGCAACGATTGGGTCACTATCGGGTGGCCAATCCGGATCGAATGGCCCGCCGCCATCTGCGTTTGCTGCGGCAAGTAGAGCGGATTGAACTGCTGGAGTGCGCAGACGAAGCGGCCGCACTGGCAAAAGAAGCGGAATTGTTGCGAACTTTAAAGCCTAAGTTCAACCGGGCTGGAGTCTGGCCGGGTACGCCCTGTTTTCTGGTCTGGCGGTATGCTGGGCAGACGTTGGAAATGACCATCACCAAAACCCCCCAGTCAGGCTGGCAGGAGTTCGGCCCCTTCGGCAGCGGGGTAGTTTACTTGAGGGCTGCACTGGCGCGATTGATTTGGCATGCATCGAATCCAACTGCCGGTTCGGTCGGCCTGCCATCAGGCTGGTTACATGGACGACTGGGATCGGTTGCTGCCATCACCTCAAACCAGGATGGAATTGAACTGGTTTTGGCGAAGTTGTTCGAGGGCGACACAGACGGGTTTGTCGCCTGGATTGGCGAGCGGACCAAGGCACTCATGCAAGCCTATGAGTTGGAAATGCGCGATGCCGATGTGGAAACAGTGACCTCATTCATGGAGGTTAAAGCGCGCCGCACGCTGCCATTCGTCATTTGCGAAGAAAGCTTGGTCCTATCAAGGGTGGAATCAACCTGGCTCTTCGCAAACGAACAATGACTGGCGCCGCCTCTAAACCAACGCATACGATCTCGGTGCGGGACCTGGTCGAGTTTGTCCTCCGGTGCGGCGATCTCGGCGGTGAGCGTGAGTTTGTCGGATCCGATCGGGCACTCGCCGGTATCCGTGGGCACCAGAAAATTCAACGTTCGCGCCCGACCGGTTACCTGACCGAATTGCCCGTGGAACAAACGGTGGAAGTGGATGAATTCACGCTGCTGATCCGGGGCCGAATTGACGGCTTGCTAATCACGACCGCACACGTCTTGCTGGAGGAAATCAAGACGGTTTCGAGATCGTGGGATCACGAAGCCGACCGACTCCACTGGGCACAGGCAAAATTCTACGGCTTCATTCATGCGCAGGAAAATGGGTTAAAGGAAATCGTTATTCAGCTTGTTTACCTGGAACTGCCCGTCGGCCAGGTGACCGAGTTTCGCCAGACTTTTTCTTTCACCGAACTTTCGGATTTCTTTGCCACGACCACCGCGGTCTATGTGGCCTGGCTGCGTGAACGCCATTACTGGGTACTCGCTCGGAATGCCTCTATCGCGACCCTTTCCTTTCCCTTCCCCGAGTATCGGCCAGGGCAGCGCGAGCTGGCCGTAGCTGCCTATCGCGTGCTGGTCAATGGCGGCCGATTATTCCTCGCTGCACCCACCGGCATTGGAAAAACCATCTCGACCTTGTTCCCGGCCGTCAAAGCGCTGGGTGAGGGCAAGCTCGAACGCATTTTTTACCTGACGGCCCGCACCGTCGGACGTGCCATCGCCGAGAAAGCATTGGTTGATCTCCGTCGGGCTGGATTGAAACTGCAGGCCGTGACGCTCACAGCCAGGGAAAAGGTCTGTGTTCGCGAAGGTCAACCCTGTGATCCGCTGACGTGTCCCTTGGCCAAAGGTTATTATGACCGTGTCAAACCCGCCATCCGCGACGCATTGGAAAGGGAAGAAATCACCCGTTTGGTGATCGAAGCCGTGGCGCAGAAACATCAGGTCTGCCCGTTTGAACTTTCCCAGGATGTTTCCGTGTGGGCCGATGCGGTCATCTGCGATTACAATTATGTTTTTGATCCGCAGGTTTATCTGCGGCGTCATTTTGCCGAGGATGGCGGAGCCTATGCCTTTCTCATTGATGAGGCCCATAATCTGGTAGACCGCGCTCGGGATATGTTCTCCGCCGATATCGAAGGGCGGGAACTCCTGGACCTTAAGCGTGCCATCACCAGGGCCGCCCCGCGTTGCGCCAAAGCTCTGGCTCAATTGCACCTGGCGATGCAACAACTGGGCAACGCCACCGATCCGCATGAAGAAACGATCGAGATCTCCGATCCTTCCGTCGAACTCAATTTGTTTCCGGTGAAGGCAGCGACAACCACGGAACAGGACAACGGTGTGAGCACGAGCCTGGAATTTCCGGAGAGTTTAATTGAACCACTGGAAGCCGCGCTGGACGAGGCAGAGAAATGGCTGGTCAAAAACCTACCGGCTGAATTTCGCGAAGCCTTGCTGGCACTCTATTTCCGGTTGCATACGTTCCGGCGCACGGCGGAAGTATATGATGAACGATTCGTGACCATCATCGAAACCGACCCGGCCATAAAGGTTCGTTTGTTTTGTCTGGATCCTTCGCTTTTGCTTCGGAGAGCATTGGCCCGCGGAAAGGCAGCCATTTTCTTCTCTGCCACGCTCACGCCGATCGACTATTACCGAACCTTGCTGGGAGGAGATCCGGGGGATCCGGTCTTACAGTTGGCGTCTCCGTTCCCGCCCGAGAATCTGGCTGTCCTCATCCAAGATCGGATTCAAACACAATTCAAGACTCGGGCGGATTCATTAGATGAGGTGGTGGACGCAATCGGAACTTTGGTACAGGGACGTCGCGGAAACTACCTCGTTTATTTCCCATCGTATCAATATCTCAATGATACGCTGCGGGAATTTCAGGCCCGTCATTCAACAATTCCTGTGCTCGTGCAACGACCCGGCATGACCGAACGTGAACGCGATGCCTTCCTCGCGGCATTCGCCGTAGAGGATGGCGAAACCCTGGTCGGCTTCGCGGTGTTAGGTGGAATTTTTGGCGAAGGCATCGATTTGGTTGGCGAGCGATTGATCGGGGCGGTCATTGTCGGTGTTGGACTGCCGCAACTCTGTGTCGAACGGGATTTGATCAGGGATTATTTCCAACAACAGAGCGCTTCGGGGTTTGAATACGCCTATACGTTTCCTGGCATGAACCGGGTACTGCAGGCCATCGGGAGAGTCATCCGCTCGGAAACCGATCGCGGTGTGGTGCTGCTCATCGATGCGCGCTTTAATGAAGTGCGGTATCGCCGGTTATTCCCTCAATGGTGGAAATATAATCGGGTGCGGCATTCATCGGCCCTTGAGGAGGTGGTGAGCGAGTTTTGGAATCGGGTCATAGAGACGTAGAGAGATCACCTGGGTCATCAGCCGCCTCCATCATCGCATCAATCGTTTGGAGCGCATTCCCTTCAAGGCGATTGTTCACATAAATGAACGTCTTTCGATCTGGCCCTGCGGCTTTTCCTTCGGCAATCAACGCCTTGCCAGCCGTCCGAGCATCGGGGTATTGCTCCCTGACTTTGTCGTAAGGCTGGAATGTCTTAACTGCCTCCTCGTATTTGCGACCAGGCTTTAGGAGGAAACGGGCTGCGGTAAGGTTTGGATTTGTCCTGCTGCTTGGTAAGGCCATCTGTTCGCTGACGGGCGGCATGGCATCCCAGGAATTGAAAACATGCGCAACACCGTGCCGGGTGAGGCACTCGAAGTATTCGTCGCGAAGCCAAAGCTTGTTGCGCATCTCAATCGCGTAAGGCCAACCTTTCGGCAGTTTTCCCAGAAACGAATCCAAATCCGAAACAAATTCCCGTCCGTGCTCGTAGTCCGTCGGCCAAAAGTGTGTGAACTCGAACATCAGCACACCCACCTTCCAGCGGATTGCCTCACACGGTTTAAGAAACGCGGTTGCGAATAAATCTGCATCTAGAAAATCCAGATTTGGCTTTCCCGCCTTAGCACCGAAACGGGCGAGATTGGGAAACTTCTTAATGGTTACTGCGTCCGTCACTTTGAAACCAAAGCGGAAGTCATAAGGCACGGCGTCCGCCAATTTGTGGAGATATTCTTCGCGGGGGAATGTGTAATATGCCGCATCTACGCATACGGTCTTGAACACCTCTGCATACTCGCTAAGGCAATCGCGCTCGAAACGGGATTTCGCCATCTTGCCGCGATATTCATAACGGGAAGCGGTGTAAAGCTGGCCAAGCCAACCTTCGTATTTCCAACTCGACGTGCCGACGTAAACGCCTTGCGCAGCGAGTTCCGCCACCTTCACTTTCATTTGTTCACGGCCAAAAGGCATGGTTGTAATCTATCCAAATTGTATGCTGCTTGACGAGTCAGCGGTCAGCTGGCCGAGGATTCCAAAACTTTGTACACATCACCGGCAAGGAAACCGATTGCTCGACGGCGTCCTGGCAGCCGGATCTTTTTCAGAATGCCCTCCCGGGCAAGACTATCGACAAAGCGAACACTTCGCTTAAAGAGCTTGGCGGTCTCCGCTCGTGATAATACCTGCGGCGTCTGCGACGCAGTGGGCACTGGAGCCGGTGCAGCAACGTGTCGTAGCAATTTCAATAGACGAACCCGTTCTGCAGGCGTAATCGTGGGATCAGCCTCGAATCCTGCGCGAATAATGGCCAGTGTCGTAGGAAGCATAAGATTAATATGAAGCGGGCTCAGTGTTGGTCTGTTGAAATGCAAACTCCAGTCATTCGCGTTTCCACATTGTACCGCCCATGCTATCCCAAAGAGGTTTTAGGTCGGGGTCGTCGATTCCGATCTTGGCAACCTGCTTATCGTCCATCGCGACCGCCTTCTTGAACCAGGAGCGCGCTTCTTCGATTCGCCCAAGCTGTGAGCAATAGCACGCAAGATTGTAAGGGATCGTCCATCCGTCGAGAAACTTATCGGCGACTGATAAGAGATTATCAAATGCCTCCTGCGTGCGCTTTAGCTCGTGAAGCGCAAAAGAATGGTGAATCCAGCCTTCAGGCCGGTCGGGTGCCGTTTTCATTACCGCGAGCGAAATATCCACGCAGGCTTCCCACTTCTTTTCCTTGGCATAAATTTGCCATCGGATTTCCAGAACATCAGGATGAGCACGCAGTTTCGGTTCAATCTTTTCCAATTCTTCGTTCGCCTCTAAATGGTTGCCCAGCTCAAGCCAACCACTGGCGGCCCGCAAATGGAACATGTCAGGTGGCCCAAATTCTTTCATCGAGTCAAAGAAAGCACGGCTTGATCCCATCTTCCAGGCGACAGTCGGTCAAATATTGTTTTTCTTTGTTCAGTATTCACGGATTTGTCTGCCAAAAGAGTGCAAAAAGCCCTCTGGACACGCCATTCTAAAAGAACTATCCCCTTTTTCCATGAACCGGGATACAACACTTTTGTTGCCTACTTAGATGTTTAGCCGACGCCTGCTGAGCGATTCACTGAAATAGTCAGGGATCGACACGAACTCGCGAAGCGGACTGGTCAGCCGATCGGCCTCGGTATGGAGATAGCGCATTGTCGTTTCCAGGCAGTTATGACCGAGGATGACTTGGAGATCCCGCACGGAAGCTCCCTCCCGCAGGCTGTGTGTAGCGAAGGCGTGACGCAAATGGTGCGGAGTAATACCATCAAGTTGATTGCGGCGAGCGGCCTCCCGAACAGCGCGCTGAACATTGGCTTCATGACAACGCCAACGCACTATTTCTCCCGTGTCGGGATGGCGGCAAGTCGTGTGGGCGGGAAAGACCCATGCCCAACGTTGGTGCTGGGCTGCGTAAGGAAATTTCTTAGCTAGGAGCCCGGGCGTGGCCACGGGGATGGAACTGGCGCGATCGGCAGCCGCCAGGGCCTTAGCGATTTCCAACTGTCGCGAAAGGGCGGCCGTGAGACAGGAAGGAAATGGCACAATCCTGCCCTTATTGCCTTTTGCTTGGTAAATATGTAACCGAGCATGTACCAGGTCGATATCTTTGACGCGCAGATTCAGTGGTTCAGTGACGCGGAGGCCGCACGCGTAAAGCAGATGAACAATCAAGCGGGTTGGATAGCCATGCATATCCGCTACCGAGGCGAGTAGTTGCCGCACTTCAGACGAGGAGGGACAGGAGCGCAGCAGGACGGGGCGCTTGGCCCGAAGGGCGTCAATATTAAAGAGTGACTGTTTGAGGACCTCGCGATAAAAGAATAGCAGGGCATTGAAAGCCTGATTCTGAGTGGAAGCGGAAACTCCTGTTTTGGCGAGCGTGGTTAGGTAGGCCTCGATTTTCTGTTCGGTAGTTTGGTGGCTGATCGGCTTACCCGTAAGAAACTGTCCGTATCGTCGTAGCCAGTGAATGTACGTTTTCCTGGTGTTGATTGAGAGGTGTCTTTGCGCGCAAGTGTCAGCCATTAAGCGGATTGCATCATGTATTTGCATGCTCCAATATATGAACTGGATATACGAACGGCAGTTGTATAATAAGAGTTAGGCGACAACACGCGCATGGCACATTACTACGACCTTTCCGTCTGTGAGTATGTGGCCTCAGAGCCAAACTCACGATGTCTTGCGGTCGGCTGGCTTGAGCCGGAGCACGAGTTTGCTCGCGGCGACGTTTCACCGGAGTTTTTCGAGCTGCTTTGCCAGTTACTGGCCAAGCCGTGGTCTTTCGTTGCAACTGCGGGAGTGCATCGGTGCGGTTTCTGTCGGTTCAGCGGAGGCGGTAGTGCGTCATTCAAGGGTCATCACATATCTGGGGTCGGGAATGGCATGTTGTTTATTCCGAGCGGTTCGGCAATTTATGTGTCCCCGACGAGCATTGCGCATTACATTGATGCGCACGGTTACTGTCCGCCCGCAGAGTTTCAGACAGCTGTCATGGAGTGCCCTGAGATGCGTTCGTTGGCCTACATGCGAGCGCTGCTTGCCACTCCGGCGAGGCAGTGGATACAGAAAACACATGAACCAGTCGCCTAACAAATTGCTGCAGGCAACGCGGGATGACGCCTTCAGTTCCGCTTCGCGGTTCACGTCATTTGGTCCCGCGTGCCTGAGCTCTGGACGTTAGGCGTCATTCGCGCTTCCCATGAATAAGAAGCTTGTTCGATGTTACCAAGGCAAGGCACTCGGTGCGCAAGATCGCTTCGAAGACGTTTGGTTCACCATGCCGGATTTTGGTGATTGTGACCGGCTCTTTTCATGCACGAGTTGCGGGGCACTATTCGTCGCCAGCCCAGAAG